>SKED01000553.1_pt1 | contig 41118 bp, 35 predicted proteins | sample 4826651 | NCBI WGS metagenome assembly SKED01 (sample SAMN11008818, study PRJNA524170) | human gut metagenome | biome: Human fecal sample; material: Feces; isolation source: fecal sample from pouch patient p19 | host: Homo sapiens | place: Israel: Tel-Aviv | collected 2016-06-28 | reverse complement strand
CATCTCCACCGTTCCTTCAACTGGGAAAACGACGCCCCCGTGGCCTGAATAGGGCCTCGGGGGCGTTCGGCTAACTGCGGGAACGGCCTATCCGCTCAATGTGTTCGGCTGAGATCGGAAATCAACCGCGCGTGTCGGCGCGGAGCTGATTCAGTTGAGATTGCCTGAACATTCCGCCCCTCTTTACGCCCTCGGGTATACTCAAAAGCTACTGATTCGATTTGATGCCCAGCAACAGCAGAGGGGATAGTATATGTGCGGTTTTGTTGGTTTTGTCGGTGGGACGGATAACCAATCCGAGGTGCTCACCAAGATGATGGACCGCATCGTCCATCGCGGTCCCGACATGGGCGGTCAGTTTATCGACGGCCGCGTTGCCCTGGGCTTCCGCCGCCTGTCGATCCTCGACCTGACCGAGGCCGGCGCTCAACCCATGGCCAACGAGGACGGCAGCGTCGTCATTGTCTTCAACGGCGAGATCTACAACTTCCAAGAACTCCGTTCCGAGCTCGAGGCCAAGGGCTACAAGTTCCACTGCGGCGCCGACACCGAGAGCCTCCTGCACGGCTACGAGGAGTGGGGCGAGGCCGTCCTCGATCGCCTGCGCGGTATGTACGCCTTCGTCATCTGGGACAAAAAGAAGAACAAGCTTTTTGGCGCCCGCGACATCTTTGGCATCAAGCCGCTTTACTACTATCCCATGGCCGATGCGGGCGACGGCGCTCCGGGCGTGCTCTTTGGTTCCGAGATCAAGAGCTTCCTGGACTACCCGCACTTCCACAAGGCGGTCAACAAAAAGGCTCTGCGTCCGTACATGACGCTGCAGTATTCGGCGACTGAGGAGACCTTCTTCGAGGGTGTCTACAAGCTGCCGCCGGCGCACTACTTTACCGTCGATATCCCGACCGGCAAGATGAACATCGAGCGCTACTGGGATTGCGATTACTCTGCCGTCGAGAAGCCGTTCGAAGAGTATGTCGACGAGCTGGACGAGGTCGTGCACGAGAGCGTCGAGGCCCATCGCATCGCCGATGTCAAGGTCGCGTCGTTCCTCTCCGGTGGCGTCGACTCCAGCTACATCGCCGCTTGCCTTATGCCCGACAAGACCTTCTCGGTGGGCTTTGACTACAAGAATTTCAACGAGACCAACTACGCCAAGGAGCTTTCCGATAAGCTCGGCGTCGAGAACGTTCGCAAGATGATCACCGCCGACGAGTTCTTCGGTGCGCTCGAAGACATCCAGTATCACATGGACGAGCCGCAGTCCAACCTGTCTTCCGTGCCGCTGTGGTTCTTGGCCGAGATGGCCCGCAAGGACGTTACCGTCGTGCTTTCGGGCGAAGGCGCCGACGAACTCTTTGGCGGCTACGCCTACTACGAGGATACGGTCCCGGTGCGTAAGTACAAAAAGATGGTTCCGCTGCCCATCCGTCGCGCGCTCGGTAACCTGGCGCTGCATATGCCGTACTTCAAGGGACATAACTTCCTGGTCAAGGGTGCCGAGATCCCCGAGAAGTCGTTCCTGGGACAGGCTCTGGTATGGCCGGAGCGCGAGGTCGACGGCGTGCTCAAGCCCGAGTACAACACCGGCGACGGCGCCTTCGAGCTTGCCGCTCCCATCTATGCGCGCGTGAAGGGTCAGCCCGAGCTGGTCAAGAAACAGTACCTGGACATGAACATGTGGCTCCCGGGCGACATTCTGCTCAAGGCCGACAAGATGTGCATGGCGCACTCGCTGGAGCTGCGCGTGCCCTTCCTGGACCGCAAAGTCATGGAGTTCGCCGAGCACATTCCCGACCGTTACCGCATCAACGAGAACGGCAACAAACAGGTACTCCGCCACGCTGCCAACAAGTCGCTGCCCGATGAGTGGGCCACCCGTCCCAAGGTGGGCTTCCCGGTGCCGATTGTCTACTGGCTGCGCGAGCAAAAGTGGTACGACTATGTCAAGGAGTACTTCACCGCGCCGTGGGCAAGCGAGTTCTTCGATACCGACGAGCTCATGCACCTGCTCGATCTGCACTTTGCGGGCAAGGGCGATTTCCAGCGCAAGATCTATACGCCGCTCGTGTTCCTGGTGTGGTACAAGCGCTTCTTTATCGACGAGGACCAGCCCGCTGTTCAGGCTGCCTAGCCTCGGCTTACGAACGCCTGCGCGTAACGGCTCCTCCGGGAGCCGTTTTTGCGTGGGTGCGTTTCAGTTACTATAAAAACCGTCCCTGCCAAATGGCTGAGAAAGGTGAAAGATGCACCATTCGGATTCCGCGATCGTGACCACGGTCGATACGCTTGCCAAGCTTCTCGATGTGTGCGGCGAGCTGCGCGCATCGGAGCAGGTTGACGAGCGTGCCGTGACCGGCTGCTCGTTTGATTCGCGCGCGGTCTCGGCAGGTGACGTGTTCTTCTGCAAAGGTGCTGCCTTTAAGCCCGCGTTTTTGCGCATGGCGCTCGATGCGGGTGCCGTCGCATTTGTGTGCGAGGAGTCGCTGGTCGAGTCTCTGGAGCCGCTGGCGCAGGAGAGCGGTGCTGCGATGCTGGTCGTGGACAGCGTTCGCACGGCCATGGCCTTGTTGCCGCCGGAGGTCTACGACCGTCCCGACCGCGACGTCAAGATCGTGGGCATCACCGGCACCAAGGGAAAGACCACGGCCGCTTTTATGCTCCAGTCCATCATCAAGGCGGCGGGCGAGTCCTGCGGCATGATCGGCTCGGTGAGTACCGACGATGGTATCGAGTGCTACGAGAGCACCAACACCACGCCCGAGGCTCCCGAGGTCTGGCGCCATATCGCCAACTGTCGCACGTCCGGTCGCCAGTCCATGGTCATGGAGGTCTCGAGCCAGGCGCTCAAGTACCAACGCGTCGAGAATCTGCCGTTTGACGTGGCGTGCTTCCTCAACATCGGCCGCGACCACATCTCGCCGATCGAACACCCCACGTTTGAGGATTATTTTGAGAGCAAACTCAGGATCTTTGACCAGGCAAAGACCGCCGTGGTGAATCTGGGCACCGAAGAGGTCGACCGTGTGCTGGAGGCAGCGTCGACGGCCGAGCGCTTGGTGACCGTTGGCGTCGAGCATCCCGAGGCAAGCCTGTGGGCGAGCGACGTACGCATGGTCGGCTTTAGCATCGAGTTCAACTTGCATGGCCTGTGTGCCGACGAGTCCGAGGCGGGGGAGAAGGTCCTGTTGGGTATCGCGGGAGACTTTAACGTGGAGAACGCGCTGGTCGCTATCGCCGCTGCGCGCGAGATCGGCATCGGTATCGATGCTATCAAGAAGGGCCTCTCCAAACTGCGTGTGCCGGGCCGTATGGAGGTCGTGGAGTCGAAGGACGGCCGCGTGATCTGCGTCGTCGACTATGCGCACAACCAGCTTTCGTTCCGTTCGCTTTTCTCGTCGGTGAAGCGCGCGTTTCCCGCCAGCCCCGTCATTGCGCTGTTTGGCGCTGCCGGCGGCAAGGCGCAGGAGCGCCGCGAGCAGCTTCCGCGCGAGGCCGCACCATATTCCGACCTGATGATCTTTGCCAATGAGGACCCGGCTCACGAGGACCCGATGAAGGTCTGTCGCGAGCTTGCCGAGCATGTTCCCGACGATACGCCGAACAAGATCATCCTCGATCGCGAAGCCGCTGTGCATGCGGCGTTCAAGGCGGCGCGCGAGGAGTACATCAACCCCGATGCTCCCACCATTGTCTTGCTGCTGGCAAAGGGTGACGAGGAACTCATGCACGTGGGCGACGAGTTCGTGCCCATCGAGAGCGACCTTTCGCTGGCCAATCGCCTGATCGATGTTACCCAGTTTGACTAATGAACCATGATGGCGGCGGCGCTCTGAGTGCGCTGTCGCCATAAGCGTGTTCCCTCAATCAAAACATGCCGTCCAAGTCCAAACCCTTCTATGTAAACGGAGTAACCATGTCCCACAACACCCTGCCGACTGTTGCCGAGCTTTCGGGCGAGATGCGCGAGCGCTTGGCCAAGGTCAAGTACGTCTTTACCGACCTGGATGCCACGATGCTCGCACCCGGCTCGTGCGTGCTGCGCGACAACGACGGCAACCCCTCGACCAAACTCGTCGAGGCTGTCGTGGCGCTCGCTCGCGCTGGTATTCAGGTGGTTCCCACCTCGGGCCGCAACCGTACCATGATCCACGAGGACGCGCGCGTGCTCGGCCTCAACTCCTACATTGGTGAGATGGGCGGTCTGGTTATGTACGACCTCAAGGCCAACGATTGGGAGTATCTGACCGGTGACATGCCTTACGACCCCGCCTGTGGCCTTACTCCGCACCAGGTGATCGAGCAGACCGGCGTGTGCGAGAAGATCCTTGCCCGCTGGCCGCACAAGATCGAGTACCACAACGACATGTCGACCGGCTACAAGTACCGCGAGGTCACCGTCGGCATGCGCGGCGATGTGCCCGACGATGAGGTCCAGGCCATCCTGGACGAGGCCGGCTGCGGTCTGATCTGGGCTTGCAACGGCCATCTGACTCACCTGTCCAAGCCGACGACGCTCGAGCTCGATCGCGTCGAGGACGGTCGCGCATTCAACATCAACCCCGCGGGCCTCAACAAAGGCGTCGCCATTGCGCGCTTCTGCGAGCACCTGGGGATCGAGCGCGAGGAGACGCTCGCGCTCGGCGATTCCGAGTCCGACTTCTACATGGCCGATCACGTGGGCACGTTCTGCCTGGTCGAGAATGGCCTGACGAGCGCCGGCGCACCCGAGTTCCTGGCTGCTTGCGAGAACGCTTTCGTTACGCGCGGCAAAATTGTCGACGGTTGGGCGGCGACGGCAGAGCTGCTGGTCGCGGCGCGTTCGTAGCGCGGCGTCGCTGCACTTGGACATGTCTTTTCGAGAGAGACTGGTGAGGTAATGTCCGATATCGAGAATTCGGCAGGCGACACGCGCCCGATTGGCGTGTTCGATTCTGGTTTGGGCGGTCTGACGGTTGCGCGCGCGATTGCGACGGCGCTGCCGCACGAGTCCGTCTACTACTTTGGCGACACCAAGCGCTGCCCTTACGGCACGCGCACCGAGGATGAGGTGCGCTCGTTTGCGTTGCAGGCGGGTCGTTGGCTTTCGAAGCACGACGTCAAGATTATGGTCATCGCCTGCAACACGGCGACCGCTGCGGCCTTGCGTCTGGCCCAGCAGGTGCTCGACGTTCCCGTGATCGGTGTGATCGCGCCGGGTGCCCGTGCGGCAATCAACAGCACCCGCTCGCGTCGCGTGGGCGTGCTCGCCACCAACCTCACCATTCGCTCGGGCGCCTACACGCGCGCCATTCAGGATCTAGATGCCGGCGTCGATGTATACGGCTGTCCTGCCTCGAGCTTTGTCGAGGTTGTCGAACACGAGCTCGCCTCGGGTGCGCATCTGCAGGAACAGTGGCTTGAGAACGAGGACATCTTCGATACGCCTGCCGTGCGTGCGCTGGTGGGTGCCACGGTTGAGCCGCTGCGCGACCACGGTATCGATACCGTGGTGCTCGGCTGTACGCATTTTCCGCTGTTGGTGGGACCTATCCGCCATGCGCTGGGGCCTGGGGTGCGCGTCGTGAGTTCCGCCGAGGAGACCACGCGCGAGCTGACCGATATTCTCACGCGTCGCGAGCAGCTGGCGGGCGACGCAGCCGAACCACAGCATCGTTTTGCAACGACGGCCGATAACATTGCCGAGTTTGCGGTGGCGGGCAGTTTTATCTTTGGCCAGCCGCTCAAGAGCATTGAACATATCGATATCGATGAGCTGAAATAGATGTAAGGCAGCCGCCAAAGCCTTCGCCACACCTTTTGCCGAAAGGATTTTTCTATGGAGTACATGCAGGTCAATCGCGCCAACGGCCGCGCCGCCGATGAGCTGCGCCCCATCAAGCTTACTCGCGGCGTCATGAAGCACGCCCACGGTTCGTGCCTGGCCGAGTTTGGCGATACGCGCGTGCTGTGCGCTGCCACCATTGAGGAGGGCGTGCCGGGCTGGCGCAAGGGCGCCAAGGCCGGTTGGGTAACGGCGGAGTATGCCATGCTGCCGGCATCGACCGGCAAGCGCTGCAAGCGCGAGCACGCCAACCGCAAGGGTCGCTCCATGGAGATTGAGCGTCTGATCGGCCGTAGCTTGCGCACCGTCGTCAACATGAAGGCGCTCGGAGAGTGCACCGTCATCGTCGACTGCGACGTGATTCAGGCAGACGGCGGCACGCGAACGGCGAGCATTACCGGCGCCTGGGTGGCACTGCACGACGCCCTTGCCATGTGGGTCGAGGCGGGTAAGCTCGAGCGCATCCCGCTCACGGGCCAGGTCGCCGCGATTTCCATGGGCGTTGTTGACGGCAACACCCTGCTCGACCTGGATTATTCCGAGGACAGTCACGCCGAGGTCGACATGAACCTTGTCGCCACCGATACCGGTGAGATGATCGAGCTCCAGGGCACTGGCGAGCAGGCGCCCTTCGACCGCAAGCGCCTCAATGCCCTGCTCGATTTGGGCGACAAGGGCATTGCCGAGCTCATCGAGCTCCAGCGCCAAGCCCTCGCTTAACCTGCCAAAAAGGGACAGGTTTATTTTGGCAGGTTTTATCTGGGAAAACGTCGAAATATAAGACTGCCGCTGATTAAGAGGGGGAGAGGCCGAGGCCTCGTCGTCCTCAACACGGCATTGCTATAGAGACAAGGAGACCACTCATGGCACTTGAGAAGATTGACATCGACACCCTCGACCCAGCGGCGACCATCGTCGTGGCAACGGGCAACGCCCATAAGCTCACCGAGATCGAGGCCATTTTGGGCAAGGTTATGCCCGAGGTTCGCTTTGTGGCGCTCGGCCAGCTGGGCGATTTTGAGGACCCCGAGGAAAACGGCACGACGTTTTTGGAGAACGCCATCATCAAGGCGCAGGCTGCCGTCGAGGAGACGGGCCTTATGTCCATTGCCGACGATTCGGGCCTGGTCGTCGACGCGCTGGACGGTGCGCCCGGTGTGTATAGCGCGCGCTACGCGGGCGTGCACGGCGACGATGCCGCCAACAATGCCAAGCTGCTCGTGAATCTGGAGGGCGTGGCAGATGAGGACCGCACTGCGCGCTTTATGAGCGTCGTCGCGCTCATCGACACGGACGGTTTGGTCACCTATGGTGAGGGCACCTGCGAGGGCGCTATCGCACACGAGGGCCGCGGCGATCACGGCTTTGGCTACGACCCGCTGTTCCTGCCGGTCGACACGCCGGGCAAGACCATGGCCGAGCTGACGGCGGACGAGAAGAACGCCATCAGCCATCGTTTCCACGCGCTCGAGCATCTGTCCGCCAAACTGACGGGCGAGGAGTAGGCCGTGCGCGCGGTGGTGCAGCGCGTACTCAACGCCGGCGTGACGGTCGACGGCGAGTGCGTGGGTCGCATTGGACGCGGCTACCTGGTGCTGCTGGGTGTGGGCCATGGCGATACGCGTGCCGAGGCCGACAAGCTGTGGGGCAAGCTCCGCGGGCTGCGTATCAACGAGGATGAGAACGGCAAGACCAACCTGGCACTTGCCGATGTCGACGGCGAGGTACTCGTGGTGTCGCAGTTCACGCTGTTTGCCGACTGCCGCCACGGCCGCCGTCCGTCGTTTACGGATGCCGGCGCCCCCGATGTCGCCAACGAGCTCTACGAGTACTTCTTGACGCTTGTGCGCGAGGACGTTGAGCATGTGGCGCACGGTATCTTTGGCGCCGACATGAAGGTCGACCTGGTCAACGACGGCCCATTCACCATCGTCTTGGACACCGATAGTCTGTAAGTAATCAATTTGGGACCGGGTTTTTAGCTACTTGCGTATGGCCACAACAGGGTGCTATAGTATTAGAGTTTTGTCTATCTTAGGGGTATTATCCCCTTTTTGAATTGCACCTTCTGGAGGCCCTGTTCATGGAAGAGATGGAAGTCAATCACGTCGACGACATCCACGAGAAGCTGACCGATATGGTGGGCGATCGCGTCAAGGTTAAGGCCAACATGGGCCGTACCCGCGTCGTCGAGCGCATGGGCACCATCAAGAGCGTCCACCCGGCCGTCTTCATTGTCGAGGTCGACGAGCGTCGCGGCCGCAAGTCGCGTCAGTCCTACCAGTATATCGATGTGCTCACCGGTCAGGTCGAGCTGTTCGACCCCGAGAGCGGCGAGCACATCTTTACCCCGCTCGGCAATCAGCTCGAGGAGCATTAACGGTGACCGATCGGTCCCTGACTCTTTCCGCGCCGGCAAAGATTAACCTCTACCTGGGGGTTCATACCGAGCGCGATGACCGCGGCTACCACAGGGTCGATTCCCTGATGGCGGCCGTCGGTCTTTCCGATACCGTGACGGTCACGCCGTCGCAGGCGCTGACCGTCCAGACGGTTCCAGCATCAGATTTTCCCATGCAAAAGAATACGGCGTATCGGGCTGCGGTTGCTATGGCCGAGCATTATGGTCGCGAGGCAAACATCTGCGTGACGATTGAGAAGCGCATTCCATTGTGCGCCGGCTTGGGCGGCCCCTCGACGGATGCGGCCGCGGTCATTGTCGCCTTGGCAGAGCTCTGGGGCATTGATCGCACCGACCCGGCGCTCGACGACATTGCGCGGGGCATTGGTGCTGACGTCCCGTTCTTTTTGCACGCGAGTCCTGCGTTCTACGTAGGCGGGGGAGACGTGCTGGCAACTGAGTACCCCGCGCTGCCCGCGACGCCCGTCGTGCTGGTCAAGCCGCGCGAGGCAAGCGTTTCGACAATTGAAGCCTATCGACGTTTTGACGAGGCCCCGGTGCCTGCGGACGAGCCCGGCGCGATAGCTTCTGCCTTGCGTGCTGGTGATGCTGAGACGGCATATGCGCTCATCCATAACAACCTTGGTGTCATTTCCGCACAGATGGAGTCGCAGATTCAAACGGTCCTCGACTGGCTGCGTAAACAGGACGGAACCGTTGCTGTAGATGTGTGCGGATCGGGTGCCTGCTCGTTTGCCATTTGCGACACCGCTGCCACGGCCGAAAGGCTTGCCGATGCTGCCCAGCAAAATGGCTGGTGGGCCTGCGCGACTGAGCTTATTCCCAACACGGTTCAAATCGACGCGCCAAAGAAATAAAAATTTCTCTAGCACACGACGAAAATCTTTGTTACTATAGTCGAGCTAACGGGTTGTGGCTCAGTTTGGTAGAGCACTGCGTTCGGGACGCAGGGGTCGCTGGTTCAAATCCAGTCAACCCGACCAGAGCATGAGGAGGGACCGCTTCTTGCGGTCCCTTTTTTTAGCTAGTGTTGTGATACCGCGATACCCGCGGTATACTCATTCGAGCTTGTCTCGCTGTATTGTGGAGGTCTACATGTTTGGACTGAGGGCTCCTGAGCTCATCATTATTCTCGTCGTTGTCCTGATTATCTTCGGGCCCAAGAACCTGCCGAAGCTCGGCAAGTCCCTCGGCTCTACCGTCAAGAATATCCGCGAGGGTATGGAGGGCGACGATAAGGCCGAGACCAAGCAGGCCGAGGAGGTCGTGGTCGAGCAGTCCGAGGAGGACAAGGAGATCGCTGAGCTCGAGGCCAAGCTCGCTGCTGCCAAGAAGAAGCAGGCAGAGGACAGCGACGCGGACGCAGAGTAGTCCCATCCCTTTGGGGTGAGCACCTGACCGGCTTGCCCGCAGGCTAGCCGGTCTTTTTCGTTTTGTTGACAGTTGATTGTTTGATCAGAGTTGGGGAGATATCCGTATGGACGCAAGCCAGATCGTACTGACCGCTGAGGGCCGCCAGAAGCTCGTCGAGGAGCTCGCTTGGCGTGAGGGCGATTACGCCAAGGAGATCGTCGAGGACATCAAGGAAGCCCGCGCGTTCGGCGACCTTTCGGAGAACTCCGAGTACGACGCCGCTAAGGACAAGCAGGCCCAGAACGCCGCTCGTATTGCCGAGATCCAGGCCATCCTCGCCAACGCTCAGGTTGCTGCCACCACGGGCGACCTGACCGTCTCCATCGGTTCCACCGTTTCGCTGATTGATCCCAACGGCGAGGTCATGGAAGTCACGCTCGTCGGTACCACCGAGACCAACTCGCTCGAGCACAAGATCTCCAACGAGTCTCCGGTCGGTCACGCCATCATCGGTCACGGCGAGGGTGATTCCGTCGAGGTCGTTACGCCTTCCGGCAAGACTCGCGTCTACACCATCGCCAAGATCGCACGCTAGACCACGGTCCCGCGTAAAGGTATGTTTTCGCTCCCTGGGACCGAATCCTGGGGAGCGTTTTAGTTTGAGGAGCTAACTTATGGCAGAGAACCAGAACGCCGCCGATCAGGCATCGACGCTCAACGACGAGCGCGCCACCCGCCTGGCCAAGCGCGCCGCCCTGTTCGAGGCGGGCCAGAACCCCTATCCCGAGCACTCTGAGCTTGAGGACTACGTCGCCGATATCGAGGCTAAGTACGCCGAGCTTGCCGATGGCGAGGACACCGAGGACGTCGTGAAGATCGCTGGCCGTGTGGTCGCCAAGCGCGGTCAGGGCAAGATCATGTTCATCGTCGTGCGCGATGCGACTGCCGAGATTCAGCTGTTCTGCCGCATCAACGACATGGACGAGGCTGCCTGGAGTACGCTCAAGGCCCTCGACCTGGGCGACATCCTGGGCGTGACCGGCGTGGTCGTGCGCACCCAGCGTGGCCAGCTTTCCGTTGCCCCTAAGAGCGCGACCCTGCTTGCCAAGGCCGTTCGTCCGCTGCCCGAGAAGTTCCACGGTCTTTCCGATAAGGAGACCCGCTATCGCCAGCGCTATGTCGACCTGATCGCCAACGACGACGTTCGCGAGACCTTCCGTAAGCGTTCGCAGATTCTCTCCACCTTCCGTCGCTTTATGGAGTCCGACGGCTACATGGAGGTCGAGACCCCCATCCTGCAGACCATCCAAGGCGGCGCTACTGCCAAGCCGTTCATTACCCACTTCAACGCGCTCGATCAGGAGTGCTACCTGCGTATTGCCACTGAGCTGCACCTCAAGCGCTGCATCGTCGGTGGTTTTGAGCGCGTGTTCGAGATCGGCCGCATCTTCCGTAACGAGGGCATGGACCTTACCCACAACCCCGAGTTCACCACGATGGAGGCCTACCGTGCCTTCTCCGACCTCGAGGGCATGAAGGCACTCGCCCAAGGTGTCATCAAGGCTGCCAACAAGGCCATCGGCAACCCCGAGGTCATCGAGTACCAGGGCCAGACCATCGACCTTTCTGGTGAGTGGGCCAGCCGTCCCATGACCGACATCGTCTCCGACGTGCTCGGCAAGCAGGTCACCATCGACACGCCGGTCGAGGAGCTTGCTGCCGCCGCGCGCGAGAAGGGCCTGGAGATCAAGCCCGAGTGGACTGCTGGCAAGATCATCGCCGAGATTTACGATGAGCTGGGCGAGGACACCATCGTTAACCCGACGTTCGTGTGCGATTACCCCATCGAGGTCAGCCCGCTCGCCAAGCGTTTTGAGGACGACCCGCGTTTGACCCACCGCTTTGAGCTGGTCATCGCCGGCCACGAGTACGCCAACGCTTTCTCCGAGCTCAACGACCCGGTCGACCAGGCCGAGCGCTTTGCCGCCCAGATGGCCGAGAAGGCCGGCGGTGACGACGAGGCCATGGAGTACGACGAGGACTACGTGCGCGCCCTCGAGTACGGTATGCCTCCCGCGGGCGGCATTGGCATTGGTATCGACCGCGTGGTCATGCTGCTCACCAACCAGGCTTCTATCCGCGACGTGCTGCTGTTCCCGCACATGAAGCCCGAGAAGGGTTTCCAGTCCGGTGCCGCTGCCGCCAAGGCTGCCGAGGCCGGCAACGCCGCGAGCCCGTTCGTTACGTCGCTTAAGCCCACGCTCGATTACTCCAAGATCGCCGTTGAGCCGCTGTTTGAGGAGTTCGTCGACTTTGATACCTTCTCCAAGAGCGACTTCCGCGCTGTGAAGGTCAAGGCATGCGAGGCCGTCAAGAAGTCCAAGAAGCTGCTGAACTTTACGCTCGACGACGGTACCGGTACCGACCGCACCATCCTCTCCGGTATTCACGCTTATTACGAGCCCGAGGACCTGGTCGGCAAGACCTTGCTCGCCATTACCAACCTGCCTCCGCGCAAGATGATGGGTATTCCCAGCTGCGGCATGCTGATCAGCGCTGTCCACGAGGAGGAGGGCGAGGAGCGCCTCAACCTGATCCAGCTCGACGCCTCCATCCCTGCCGGCGCAAAGATGTACTAACTAGTTACGCGGTTCTACGAACCGCGTAACGGCTCGACGCTGCGCGGGCCGCATTTGGACAATCTGACGTTCAACTTCAAGGGCGCGACCAGAAGGTCAGCGCCCTTTCGTTTCACGTCACCTTGTCTCAAATGCGGCCCGCTCGCTGACGTTGCCAATACATCGATGTAGTCATTGGGGACGTTCTTAAACGACTACCCAACGGATATTGCGCACATGGCTCGCATGACAGTCGTCTCTTTTATGTTTCCTTTAGCCGTTGCTGCCTAGGATGGGGGTTAGTCGACAGGAAGGGAGCACCGGGATGGACGACGCGAGCGAGCGTGCAATCGAAGAGGACATGCTCGATCAGTTCAACTACTTTGATGATGAGGACGAGGAATTGATCGACCGTCGCGAGCCGGCGGCGCTCGATACTTTCGACCTTATTGATGAAGAGCCCGACGAGGACGAGGTCGGATCAGCGGAGCCCCCACAGCCTTCGCGCCTTGACTCGCTGCTTTCGAGAGCCCCCATGCACCACGGCGTTCGTGCCGGCGCGCTCCATATGAAAACTGACTGGCACCAGATCGTGACGGCAGGCGATGAGCTTGCCGTCGATGCGCCACTCACCGATAAGTCATCCATCATCTGCCGCACCGGCATGCTTATGCTGGCAAGCGGAACAGGTGCCTGGCGCGTGCGCGATACCATGAATCGTGTTGCTGCCGTACTCGGCGTCACGATTCACGTCGACCTGAGTCTTCTGTCGTTTGAGTGCACTTGCATCGAAGATGGCCACTGCTTTAACGAGGTTGTCAGCCTGCCCACAACGGGAGTCAATACCCATCGCATTTGGATGATGGAGAGTTTCCTCAAGGAAATCGAGACCTATGGTCGTCGCTTCACGGTACACGAGTATCACGAGATGCTCAGGACCGTTGAGAGCTCAAAGCCTGATTACTCTCCCTGGCAACAGGGCCTTGCGGCAGCCTGTGCTTGCGGCGCCTTCGTCTTTTTGCTCGGCGGCGGCCCTATCGAGATGGCCTGCGCGTTCGTGGGCGCGGGTGTCGGCAACTTTGCCCGCTCCCATATTCTCAAGCAAGGCCTTGGTCAGTTCAGCGCGCTGACGACCGGCGTTGCGCTCGCTTGCGTTTCGTATCTGCTGGCATTGCTCGGCCTTGGCCAGGTCATACCGGGGGCAATGTCGCACCAAGAAGGCTATATCGGCGCCATGCTCTTTGTGATTCCCGGCTTTCCACTCATTACGGCAGGCCTCGACATCGCTAAGCTCGACATGCGAAGCGGTATCGAGCGCCTTTCATATGCCGTATCGATTATTGTGATGGCGACCCTCGTAGGTTGGATGGTTGCCGAGTGTGTTGGCCTGGCGCCGGACGACTTTGCCCCACTGGGCCTTTCGCCGCTTGCCCTTACGCTCCTGCGCGTGGTGATGAGCTTCGTTGGCGTATTCGGCTTCTCGGTGATGTTCAACAGCCCGGTAAAGATGGCCGCGGCAGCTGGGTTGATCGGCGCCGTGTCCAATACCCTGCGTCTGACCCTTGTCGATGCGCCGACGATGATTCCCTTCCTGGGCCTCAGCACGGGAATGCCTCCCGAGGCAGCAGCGTTTATCGGCGCGCTGGTATCGGGGCTGCTCGCAAGCTTGGCTGAAGTCAAGCTCACCTACCCGCGCATCGCCCTCACGGTGCCTTCGATTGTCATTATGGTGCCGGGCTTGTATCTGTATCGCTCGATGTATTACATGTGCACCTTCGACACGGTCAATATGCTCGGCTGGTTTGTGCGCGCAGTGCTCATCGTAGCGTTTCTGCCCGTTGGACTGGGTGTGGCGCGTACGCTCACCGACCCTCGCTGGCGCCACACCAGCTAATTGGTACAAGGGGGACAGGTTACTTTGCACCAAATGAGTTGCGGTGAAATAGGGACTGAATTGTTGCTTAAAGGGTCAAAACAGTCCGTATTCCACCGCAACTTATGGGGTCGGGGGTTTTGGTGCCCTGCATCTCCACAAACTCAACGCTTACGAAGCGCGCGCCGTTCGTGTTAGGGTAGTTCCACCACATAAGTAGTCGCAGACGCGCGTAACACGGGCGGGCGAGATGAAGTCCCAACAGCTCCATCTTGCCCGCCCGTTTTTGTTGCGTGGCGCCGCGGTACAACACAGAGAGGAATCTGCCCTTTATGCCTATCAACAAACGGGAGAGCCTGCTGTTCACCTTTATCATGTGCTTTTGCATGGTGCTCTGGATGAGCATCTACAACGTTGCCCTGCAGCATGGGGCCATCAACGGCGAGGTTGTTGCCGCCGCGTGGCTCGGCTTCCCCGTTGCCTACATTTTTGCCATGTGCTGCGACTGGTTTGTTGCCAGTCCCCTTGCCAAGGGTTTCGCTTTTAAATTCCTGGTCACGCCGGGCAAGAGCTCGCCACTTGCCATGACGCTCGCCGTCAGCTCCTGCATGGTCGTTCCCATGGTCATCATCATGTCGCTGTACGGTGCCTGTGAGGGTCTGACGCACATGCCCGGCGGCATCCTTGCGAACCTGTATTCCGTGCCCGCGATCTGGATGATCAACATCCCGCATAATTTTGTGATGGCGCTGCCGTGGAACCTTTTGGTAGCCGGTCCGATTTCCCGCTTCGTCTTCCGTCGCGCCTTCCCTGTGGGGACGGTTTTCGAGGAGGAGCATGCCGAGCTCTTGGAGCAGGCTATGGCTCCTGAGTGCGAGTAGCTCGCTTAGGGATCTGCTGAGCGCGGGCGACTTGCTTGGTTGGAGCCCTAAGCGTGGATAGCTCTCTCGGCGACATCGCGGGCGTGAGCGGTGCGCATGACCGGAGGGCCCGTGCTGCTCCGTTGCCCGACGTGCTAGCGCGCAGAACAATCTGTTGGTGCATTCGGCGGCTGCTGAAGCGTTTCGGCAGCCGCTTTTTATACGGAGTTTAAATACAACAGTCTGTTGTATTACGTAGAGTGGTATATCTCTAGCGGGAAAAATGCGAGAGACGGAGCATTATGGCGTTGCTAGTAGGACTGGACGTAGGGTCGACGACGACCAAAGTTTACGCGATGCACGAGGATATGACCGAGGCGTGGTGGGGATATCGCCGCCACGGGGCGTGTCAGACAGCGAGCGTGCGCGCCATGCTCGGCGAGCTCGCCGAGCGCTTTCCCCATGAGTCGCTGCGCGTTGCGGTGACCGGCTCGGGTGCGCGCGATATCGCGACCGCGCTGGGCGCCTCGTACGTTCAGGAGGTGGTCGCCAACGCGCTCGCGATCAGCAGGTTCTATCCGCAGACGCGCTGCGCCATCGAGCTGGGCGGCCAAGACGCCAAGATGATCTTCTTCCGCACCAACGATAAGGGAGACATCGAGGTTGCCGACATGCGCATGAACGGCTCGTGCGCAGGCGGTACCGGTGCATTTATCGACGAGATGGCAAAGCTCATGGGGGTCGGCACCGAATCGGGCGAGTTCGAGCAGCTCGCAAGCCGGGGAACGACCGTCCACGAGGTCTCGGGCCGCTGCGGCGTGTACGCAAAGACCGATATCCAGCCGCTGCTCAACGAGGGCATTCCTGCCACCGACCTGGCGCTTTCGGCGCTTCACGCGGTCGCCCGCCAAACGATCGGCGGTCTGGCCCAGGGTATCGACATCGAGCCGCCGGTAATCTTCGAGGGCGGTACGCTCGCCTACAACCCCACACTGGTCCGCGTGTTCCGGGAGCAACTGAATCTATCGGACGATCAGGTTATCGTCCCGCGCGATCCGCAGATCATGGTCGCGCGCGGTGCCGCCCTGTCGCTGACCGACATGTTCGCATCGTCCCAACCGATCGACCTTCCCGACGCTTTTGTCCGGCTGGATAAGCTCGAGACGGTCGCGCCCGCAAGCGGGGAGGGACGTCTTGCCCAGCCCTTTTTTGCCACACCTGCCGAGCAGGCGGATTTTACGGCACGCCATGGCAAAGAGACGCCGGCAAAGGGTCCGGATGCGTATGCGCCCGGAGAGACGGTGCGTGTGGCGCTCGGTATCGATTCGGGGAGCACGACGACCAAGTTCGCCCTGGTCGATGAGGCGGGTGAGCTTGTCGATTCGTTCTACGCGTCTAATAACGGCAGACCGCTCGACGTCGCCCAACAGGGTCTTGTCAGCTTGAAGAACCGCTGGGAGACAGCGGGAGTCACGCTTGCGATCGATGCCGTGGGCACCACGGGATACGGCGAGGAGCTTTTCGCGCGCGCGTTCCACGCCGACTACCATACGGTCGAGACGGTCGCGCACGCCCGCGCCGCGTGCGCATGCGTTCCCGATGCGACCTTCGTGCTCGACATCGGCGGACAGGATATGAAGGCCATCTGGCTCAACCACGGCGTGCTGACCGATATCGTCGTCAACGAGGCGTGCTCTGCGGGCTGCGGCTCGTTCCTCGAGGGTTTTGCCAAAAACCTCGGAATAGCCGTTGAGGATATCGCGACCGAGGCATTTTCGTCCAAAGCCCCCGCCGTTCTCGGCAGCCGCTGCACGGTGTTCATGAACAGCAGCGTCGTTTCCGAGCAGCGGCGCGGTAAGGGTCCGGGCGACATCATGGCCGGTCTCTGCCGTTCGATTATCGAGAACGTGTTCACCAAGGTCATTCGCGTTTCAAATCTCAACCGTCTGGGCGACAAAGTCGTCGGCCAGGGCGGCACGTTCCGAAACGACGCGGTGCTGCGCGCATTCGAGCAGTATCTGGGCAAACCCGTCACGCGTGCGCCCCACCCGGGGCTGATGGGCGCTATCGGTATCGCCCTGCTCGCGCGCGAGGAATGCCGCAAGGGCGACGCCGGCACGTCGTTTATCGGGCTCGATGCCGTGGAGCGCTTCGAGCATCGCGAGTTCGGCGGCGTTACCTGCCGTCGGTGCAACAACCGCTGCCAGCGCGCGGTCGTGGCATTTGGCGACGGCTCGCTTTACGTCACGGGCAATCGCTGCCCGCGCGGCGGCGCCATCTCATGGGATGAGCTCGTGCGCGAGGTTCCCGCGGCGGAGGAGCTGCGTCCGCAGGGTGCTTGCGAGGCACAGGCACCCGGCACGGGGCGCGACCGGACCGCGGCTGCCCCCAATCTCTTTGTCGACCGCGAGAAGCTGCTGTTCGAGTCGTACCCCACGGTTCCCGTCTGCGGGGGGCGCGATGTCACGATCGGCATTCCCCGTGTGCTCGAGTTCTGGGACACCATGCCGTTCTGGTCGACGTTCTTCAGCACGCTCGGCTTTAAGGTGCGCGTCTCGGGACGCAGCACCAAGGCGATGTACGAGCGCGGTCTGGCGCACGTCACATCCGACACCGTGTGCTTCCCGGCCAAGCTCGTCCACGGGCACATCCGCAATCTCGTCGACGCCGGCGTCGCCCGCATCTTCATGCCCATCATCACGACGGTGCCCACCGAAAACACCGCCTCTACCAGCGAGTGGATGTGCGCCGTCGTAAAGGGATACCCCTACGTGATGCGCAATTCCGATAACCCGGAGGAGCGTTTCGGCGTTCCGTTCGATACGCCGCTGTTCCACTGGTACGACGAGGGCGACCGAAACCGCCAGCTCAAGGCGTGGTGCAAGGAGACCTTCGATATCGATGCCGACCTGGTTGCCAAGGCGACCGAGCAGGCGGACCGCGCGCAGGAGACGTTTGAGAACCAGCTGCAGCTGCGCGGCAGGCAGGTGCTCGAGAACGTGCGCGAGGACGGCGGCTACGCGGTGGTGATCGCTTCGCGCCCGTACCACAACGACCCGCTGGTCAACCACGGGCTGCCCAAGCTCTTCTCTGAGCGCGGCATCCCCGTGCTGACGCCCGATGCGGTGCCGGGGGTCTGCAACGTCGATCTTTCCAACAGCCGCATCGACATCGTGAACAACTACCATGCGCGCATGCTGTCGTGCGCGGTCATCGTCGCATCGACGCCCGAGCTCGAGCTCGTGCAGATGGGCAGCTTCGGCTGCGGCCACGATGCGTATCTCACCGACGAGATCGCGCGCATGATGGGCGAGATGGGCTCCAAGGTTCCGATGATGATCAAGCTCGATGAGAGCGACGTCGCCGGTCCCATGGGCATTCGCGTGCGTTCGTTTATCGAGTCGGTCAACCGTCGTCGCGCGGAGGAGCGTGCCGAGGGCGCCCGGGTGCACGCGGTCCATCCGCTCGACGACCCGTATAAGGTCAAGTACACCAAGCGCGACCGGCACGACAAGATCGCGCTGGTCCCCAACACCTCCCATGCGTTCTGCAGGCTCATGACCGCGGCGATGCGCAATCAGGGCGTGCGCGCCGAGGCCCTTGATATCGGGCGCGAGGATGCCATCCGCCTGGGCAAACGCTATGTGCACAACGACATCTGCTTCCCCGCGCAAATCGTGATCGGCGAGGCGCTCGCGGCACTCAAGAGCGGTAAGTACGACCCGCACGACGTCGCCGTGGTGACTGGCAAGTATATCGGCGACTGCCGCCTGACGCACTACATGCCCCTGCTGCGCCGCGCGCTCGACGACGCGGGATACGACTATGTCCCGGTGCTCACCAACGACGACGTCGATGCCCACAATGCGCATCCGGGCTTCAAGCTCGGCCTTGGCCCGAGCATCCAGATCGCCTACGGTCTTCCCATGATCGATGCCCTCGAGGCCATGCTTAGGCGCATCCGTCCCTATGAGCTCGAGAAGGGCGCGGCGGACGCTGCGTTCGACCGCGCGCTCGATGAGGTTATCGAGGGCATGGAGCGCTCGGGGCTGAGAGGCCAGGCGACGGGCTTCAAACGCGCGCTTGCGATCATGGACGCCGTTCCGTACGACCGCTCGAACCCGCATCCGACCGTTCTCATCGTGGGCGAGTACCTGCTCAATTTCCATCTCGGCGCCAACCACGAGATCGAGCGCTACCTCGAGGACAACGGGCTCGAGGTCATCGAGGCGCGCATGACCGACGTGATCCGCAAGACCTATTTCTACAAGCATGCGCAGTCGCGCGAGTTCCACGTCGACCTGTCGCTGCCCGAAAAGGCCTGGTACGCCACGGCGGACAACCTGTTCGAGCTCGCGCACGACCGTTGCGACCGCCTGGGCGCGGCGAGCCCGCTCTACGAGCCGCCGACGCGCATGCCCGAGCTCGTGCGCGCGAGCGATAAGATCCTGCACCATACGTTCGATGCGGGCGAGGGCGTGCTGATTCCGGCGGAGATCCTCGAGCACGCCAAGCGCGGCTGCCGCAACTTCGTGATCCTGCAGCCGTTCGGGTGTCTGCCCAACCATGTCGTGGGGCGCGGGCTCATCCATGCGCTCAAGGAGCAGTATCCCACGGCGCAGTTCCTGCCGCTCGACTACGATCCCGACGTGAGCTTCGCCAACGTGGAGAACCGTCTTCAGATGCTCATCATGAACGCCAAGGCGCAGGGGTGCGGTGAGGCGCATGGCGAGACCGCGTAAGGACGCCGATGCGCCCGATGCACGCACCCGTATCATCGAGGCGTTTTGGGAGCTCATCGAGAACAACAGCATCTTCGAGCTGTCGGTTGGCGAGGTGACCCGCGCCGCCCAGTGCAATCGCGGAACGTTTTACTACTATTTTCACGATTTCGATGAACTCGTCGCCATCGCCATAGCCCAGCTGCTGCAGGATAACGAGCTCATCACCGATGCCCTCTGGCATTTTTCGAGCGAGGGCGACCTTTCGGCGTTCGACCGGCGCGACGTCCGCTGCCTGCTGCGGCGCATCGTCATCACCATGAGGGCGGGTGCCGCCGAGCAGGTCGAGCAGGGCATCCATACGATCATCATCGACCGCGTGAGAGAGATCGTCCACCCCGACGGAGAAGAGCTCAAGGCAGATTCGAGCTTTGCGGTGGGCTTTCTGGTCTCGGGCATCATGGGCTTTGTGATGGCGGTCGGCTTTGCCCGGGAGGGCGGCGAGGAGATAGACCTCGAGCAGCTGGGGGACAGCGCGTGCGCGTACCTGAGGGCGGTCGCCATGCAGACGGTTGAAACGGTCGCGCAAGTCGAGGGCGTCGATACATCCGAGCTGCTCGAACGCGTCTCCAAGGAGGCCGATGCCTATCGCGCATCGCGTGCGACGAGTCCCGACGTGGTGAAAGACGTCTAGGGTTTCTCTTGCGGGGCGCCCGTCGCGCATCGCGCGGTGAGTCCCGCGATGCGGTCATAACCTGCATTCATGTGAGCCGGGTTTATAGATATTCCTCCAGCTGTTAACATATACTCCATATGGGTAAAGAGACCAAAGCGCTGCCGCGGGGCGGCGCTTTGCGTTTGAAAAAACTAGCTCGTCTAAGAGGAACTAGCATGTTAGACCGTTTTACCGATCGTGCGCGTAAGGTCATGTCCATGGCCAAGCAAGAAGCGCTCGATCTTCATTCAAATAAGGTGGGCACCGAGCACCTGCTGCTCGCGCTTGCCAAGGAGGACGAGGGCATTGCCGCCGAGGCGCTGCGTTCGCTCGACATCTCCTATGATGACATCATGGATACTCTCAAAGAGGTCCAGACCACGGTTCCCGAGCCCAGTGAGGAGACCGAGGCGGCCAAGCTCGCCTTTACGCCGCTCGTCATTAGCGTGATGGAGCGTTCATTCCGCGTGGCGCGCGAGAACAACCAGACCTACGTGTCGACCGAGCACTTGCTGATCGGCATCGTCGAAGAGGGCAACGGCATGGCCATGGACATCCTCATGCGCCTGGGTGTGTCGTCCGCCTCCATCAAAAAGGCTATCGAGAAACTCACCGCCAAGGACCAGGACAAGAAGCGTCCGCTCGCCGGCGCCGGTGCTGGTCGTCCCGGTGCGGGCCTGCCGTTCTTTAGCGGCTCGGATACCTCTCAGCAAAGGGGGGGTGGCACCGATACGCTTAAGCAGTTCGCGACCAACCTCACGCAGAAGGCGCGCGACGGCGAGCTCGACCCTGTAATTGGTCGCGAAAAGGAAGTCCAGCGTATGATGGAAATTCTTTCGCGCCGCACCAAGAACAACCCGCTCATTCTGGGCGACCCCGGCGTGGGCAAGACGGCCATCGTCGAGGGCCTGGCTCAGCAGATTGCAGCCGGCAACGTGCCCGAGAACCTCATGAACCAGAATATCTGGACGCTCGACCTGCCGGGCCTCGTGGCGGGCGCCAAGTATCGCGGCGAGTTTGAGGAGCGCCTCAAGAACGTGATCCAGGAGGCCACCGAAGCTGACGACGTCATCCTGTTTATTGACGAGATGCACACCATCATCGGTGCCGGCTCTGCCGAGGGCTCCATCGACGCGAGCTCCATGCTCAAGCCCGTTCTCGCACGCGGTGCTTTCCAGATCATCGGTGCCACCACGGCCGAGGAGTTCCGCAAGTACCTCACCAAGGACCCGGCCTTCGAGCGTCGCTTCCAGACCATCGATGTCGAGGAGCCGAGCGTCGAGGACACGGTCAAGATCCTGACCGCGCTCAAGCCGCGCTACGAGGAGCACCACCATGTGCGCTATACGCAGGGTGCTATCGAGGCCGCCGCGAACCTCTCCGACCGCTACATCCAGGATCGCTTCCTGCCCGATAAGGCCATCGACCTCATTGACGAGGCCGGCGCCCGCGCCCGCATCGCCGCCAACCGCGCGCCCGCGCCGGTGCGCGAGGCCGAGCATCGCGTGGAGGAGCTTAAGGCCGCCGCGCAGGAGGCCACCGAGAGCGACGACATGAACAAGGCCGCCGAGATCACCGAGCAGCAAAAGGCTGCCGAGATTGAGCTCGCCGAGGCCAAGGCTGCCTGGACGGCCGAGCTCGACGCCAGCCCGCTCACCATCGATGTCTCCCAGATTGCCGACATCGTGTCCGTGACCTCGGGCGTGCCGGTGTCCTCGCTCACCGAGAGCGAGAGCCGCCGCCTGCTGCAGGCCGAAAGCGTGCTCAAGACGCGCATCATCGGTCAGGACGAGGCCGTCGAGGCCGTTGCCAAGGCCGTGCGCCGCAGCCGCTCGCCGCTCAAGGACCCGCGTCGCCCCGGCGGCAGCTTTATCTTCCTGGGCCCCACCGGCACGGGCAAAACCGAGCTCGCCAAGACGCTCGCCGAGTATCTCTTTGGCAGCAAGGACGCGCTCATCAGCTTCGATATGTCGGAGTTTGGCAGTGAGTTCGAGGTCTCCAAGCTCATCGGTAGCCCCCCGGGCTATGTGGGCCACGACGAGGGCGGCCAGCTCACCAAGGCTGTTCGCCGTCACCCGTACTCGGTCGTGCTGTTCGACGAGATCGAGAAGGCGCACCCCGACATCTTCAATATCCTGCTGCAGGTGTTGGAGGAGGGCCGTCTGACCGATAGCCAGGGCAAGACGGTCGACTTCCGCAATACGGTGATCATCATGACGTCAAACGTGGGCGCCCGCGAGATCGCGCAGGATGCGAGCGTTGGCTTTGGCACCACCGGCGAGCAGAGTCTCACGTCGAGCGAGATCAAGGGCCGTGCGATGGGCGAGCTCAAGCGCCTGTTCCGCCCCGAGCTGCTCAACCGTATCGACGATATTGTGGTGTTCCAGAAGCTCTCGGGCGAGAACCTGACCAAGATTGCGCACCTGCTGGTGGACGATCTGCGCCAGCGCCTGATCGCAAACGGCATGAACATCAAGCTTACCGATGCGGCCTACGACAAGATTGTGGCGGAGGGTACCGACCTCACCAACGGCGCGCGTCCTCTGCGTCGTGCCATCCAAAAGCTCATCGAGGATCCGCTGTCCGAGGAGCTGCTGGCCGGTGAGTGGGGCGAGGGCGATACCGTCCTGTGCGACGTGGTCGACGGCAAGTTTGTCTTTAGCCACGGCACGGGTGAGATTCCGGCGCCGCGTCCGGCGGGTGCACTCGGGGGCGATACCGCTCCGGCGGCGCCGCACACCGGAAACGCCGCGCCTGTGAGCAGTGGCGTGAGCTCGGGCCCCGGCGGCATGATGCAAGCCGGTTCCGGCGCGCTGTAGGGCGTGGCGACAATTTGATACGCGCAATCGAGGCGCTCCGGAAAGGGCGCCTCGATTTGTAGAGCTGCGGTAACTGTGACCGTTACGCTATGCGGTCCACCGTTAGCCGATGATGCGAGGGCGCTCGGCGTTTTCGACTGGTTTATGCACGCAAAGTCTGGGAATATACAAGTCGCATGTCTTACTGTCTAACCAGTTGCGCCAAGGAGGCACCATGGACTACAAGATTACCGGCTACGAGCCCGCCCAGCTGTTCCATTTCTTTGAGGAGGTCAGCGCGATCCCCCGCGGGTCTGGCAACGAGAAGGGCATCAGCGATTTTCTGGTCGCGTTTGCCAAGGAGCGCGGCCTCGATGTGTACCAGGACGAGGTCTACAACGTCATCATTCGCAAGCCCGCATCTGCCGGTGCCGAGAATGCCCCGACCGTGATGCTGCAGGGCCACATCGATATGGTGTGCGACAAGTTGGGCTCCGTTGAGCACGACTTTACGACTGATGGTATCGACCTGGTCGTCAAGGACGGCGTCCTCACCGCTAACGGCACCACTCTGGGCGCCGACAACGGTATTGCCGTCGCTCTGATGCTCACTGTTCTCGATGACGATTCGATCATTCACCCCGCCCTCGAGTGCGTGTTCACCACCGACGAGGAGACTGGCCTGGTCGGCGCCGAGACGCTCGACAAGTCCCAGATTAGCGCCCGCACCATGATTAACCTCGACTCCGAGGAAGAGGGCGTTGCCACCGTCAGCTGTGCCGGCGGCGTCGTCGTTACCTACACCTGCCCGATCGTGCGCGAGCACAAGACCGGTAGCACCCTCACGCTCGACATCTCCGGCCTGCTGGGCGGTCACTCCGGCAGCGATATCCACCTGGAGCGCGGCAATGGTAACCTCATCATGGCCCGCATCATCGACCGCCTGATGGTCGCCGGCGAGCCCGCCATCGTTAGCTTTAACGGCGGCACCAAGGACAACGCCATCAACCGTGAGTGCAAGGCTGTTCTGGTCTACGTCGACCACGCTGCCGCCGAGGCCGCGGCCCAGATCGCAAGGGGCATCATCGCCGACGTCACCGCCGAGCTTGAGGTCTTCGACCCCGGCTTTACCTGCACCGTCGAGATTGCCGACGACGCCGAGGTCGAGGCCATGGACCAGAAGTCCGCGCTTGCCCTCATCCGCGCCCTGCGTCTTGCCCCCAACGGTGTGATCCGCCGCAACGTCGCCACCGACGGCTCCGTCGAGGTTTCCTCCAACATCGGTGTGGTTGCCACCTCTGACGACGAGGTCAAGATCATGCTGTCCCCGCGCTCCTCGATCACCTCGCTGCAGAACGAGTTCAAGGACCGTCTGCAGACGCTGGCCGATGTCCTGGGCTTCGACGCCAAGTTCGAGTTCGAGTATCCCGGCTGGAGCTATGCCGAGCATTCGCCGGTCCGCGACGTCTTCGTCGAGAGCTATCGCGAGCTCTTTGGTTCCGAGCTGCGCATCGAGTCCATTCACGCCGGCCTTGAGTGCGGCCTGTTTGCCGAGGCCCTGCACGGCCTGGACGCCATCGCCGTGGGTCCGACGCTCTCCGATGTTCACACCCCGGACGAGAGCATGGAGCTCGCTTCTGCCGAGCGCTTCTACGAGCTGCTCATCGATGTCCTCAAGCGCCTCGCTGCGTAAAGGTCGCCTTAGTTAAGCCGCTCTAAAACGGCTGGCTATGAAAACGACCGCTTGGCGTAATGCCGGGCGGCCGTTATTCGTTACAGTGCGAGAATCCCCAGATGCTCAAGCAAGATCTTAAGCCCGATGAGGACGAGCACGACGCCACCCACGATGGTGGCGGGCTTTTCGTAGCGCGCGCCAAAGGTGTGGCCGATCGCTACGCCGGCAACGGAGAAGACAAAGGTCGTGATGCCAATGAGCGACACGGCGGGAACGATATCGACCGAGAGCGCGGCAAACGAGATGCCCACGGCAAGCGCGTCAATCGAGGTGGCGATGGCAAGGATTAGATATTCGCCCAGGTCGATCTTTTCGGCATCCTTGCCGTCGCCTTCGTTCTCGTCCTCAGTAAAGGCTTCCCACAGCATCTTGCCGCCGATAAAGGCGAGCAGGATAAAGGCGATCCAGTGGTCGATGGGGCTGATGATGCCCATGAACTGGCTACCAAGGGCCCACCCAATTACGGGCATGCCGGCCTGGAAACCGCCAAAGAACAGGCCGAGTATCACGGCGACCTTAAGGTTGATCCTTTTCATGCCAAGGCCCTTGCAGATGGATACGGCAAAAGCGTCCATAGAAAGGCCGATAGCGAGCAACACAAGCTCTGCGAGTCCCATAGTCTGGCTCCCTCTCTGCGGGCGGGCCCGCGTGTACCTCTTGGGGGAGTAACAAAAAAGACCCGTGGCGTACGCGTTGCGCGCACAGCCACGAGTCTCGTTCATTAAGGCAAGCCAGGCCGCATCGGCCAGTGTGTTGACTTGCCGCGCCACCGGAGGCGAACCCGATCACGCGACTACTCCCTCATTTATGCGAATCCCGATGCTACCACATGAACAGCTGATTTGGGTTGGGCTCTCAGCTGTGTTCGCTCATTCTGTAAGCATCGGATTTCGCAAGCGCCGCAGGGACAAACCGTGAGAAACTATTTAGCGTTTATGGAGCGTATACGATGGGAGCGATGCCTTGGATAAGAACGAGCTGCAAAAGCGTATGGAACAGGCCATCCGCCTGACGGCACCTGGTCAGCCGATCCGCACCGCCCTCGACATGATCATCGCCGGTCACCTGGGCGCCCTTATCTGCGTCGGCGACACCGAAAACGTGCTCGCTGCCGGTAACGACGGCTTCCCGCTCAACATTTCGTTTACCTCGAACCGCCTGTTCGAGCTTTCCAAGATGGACGGCGCCATCGTTATCGATGGCGACCTCACCCAGATCCTGCGCGCCAACTTCCACCTCAATCCCGATCCCTCGCTCGCCACGAGTGAGACGGGCATGCGTCACCGTACTGCCGCTCGCATGTCGGTGCTCACCGATGCCATCGTGATCTCGGTTTCGGCTCGTCGCGCCGTCGTCAACGTGTACGTCCACGGCAAGAGCTACGAGATCCAGCCCGTCACCACCATCATGAGCTCGGTCAACCAGCTCGTCGCCACGCTCCAGACTACCCGTCAGTCGCTCGATCGCTCCCTGCTGCGCCTGACGGCCCTCGAGCTCGACGACTACGTCACACTCGCCGACATTACCGGTATTTTCTCGAGCTTCGAGATCATGCAGCAGGCAAAGACCGAGCTTAAGGATTGCATTGTCAAGCTGGGCAACCAGGGTAAGCTCGTGCAGATGCAGCTCGAGCAGCTCGCGGGCTCCAGCATGGATACCGAATACGACTTGATGATCCGCGACTACGCGAGCGATTCCTCTGAGGCCAACGCCGAGAAGATTCGCGCCGAGCTGAGCCGTATGACGCCTAAGGACCTGTCCGACCCGCAGCACGTGGCGGCAGTTCTGGGCTATGACGACTTGGACGAGGACTCCGTCATGACGCCGCTGGGCCTGCGCACGCTTTCGCGCGTGTCCGTCGTGCGCGACGGCGTGGCCGAGAAGATCGTCGACGAGTACGGCTCGCTGCAGGAGCTCATGGACGACATCAGCGAGGATCCGGAGCGCTTGGGCGACTTTGGCGTCAACAACCCTGCCATTCTTGCGGACTCGCTGTACCGCATGAAGGGCACCAAACAGGGGAACGCATAATGGCGCCCGTATGCGCCGTGGTCGTTGCCGGCGGCAGCGGCCAGCGCTTTGGAAATCCCGGCGGCAAGCAGCTCGTTAATGTGGCGGGCCGTCCGCTCATGAGCTGGTCCATCCGCGCGTTCGATCGTAGCGATAAGGTCGGCCATATCGTCGTGGTTTGCCCTGCCGAGCGCCGTGCCGAGATGCGCCGCCTGGCCATTGACCCGTTTGACTATGACACGCCCATCAGCTTTGCCGATGCCGGCGATACCCGTCAGGATTCCACCCGTGCCGGCGTGCATGCGGTTCCGGCGGGTTTCGAATATGTCGCCATCCACGACGGCGCTCGTCCGCTCATTACGACCGAGGCCATCGACCACGCTATCGACGTGCTCGTGAGCGACCGTGCCCTCGACGGTGTCGTGTGCGGTCAGCCCGCGATCGACACGCTCAAGATCGTTGACGGCGATAATATCGTCGAGACGCCGCCGCGTGAACTCTACTGGGCAGCGCAGACGCCGCAGATCTTTAGCGTCGATGCTATGAAGCGCGCCCACGCTGCAGCCATTGCCGAGGGCTTTATCGGTACCGATGATTCGTCGCTGGTCGAGCGCATGGGTGGGCGCGTCCGCTGCGTCCAGAGCCCACGCGATAACCTTAAGGTGACGGTGCCCGAGGACCTGCGTCCCGTAACCGCGATTCTGCTTGGCCGCATGGCCGAGGGAGAGGACCTTCCCCATGTTCAGTAACCTGCGCATTGGCCATGGCTACGACGTTCACCGTCTGGTGGAGGGGCGTCGATGTATCATCGGCGGTGTCGACATTCCCTACGAGCGCGGCCTGCTGGGCCACTCGGATGCCGATGTGCTCGCGCACGCCTTGGCCGACGCCATTCTGGGCGCCTGCCGTGGGGGAGACATCGGCAAGCTATTCCCCGACACCGATCCCGCCTACGAGGGTGCCGATTCGATGGTGCTGCTTGCCCGCGTGATGGACTATGCGCGTGAGCTGGGCTTTGAGTTTGTCGATGCCGATTGCACCATTGCCTGCCAGCAGCCTAAGATCACCCCGCATCGCGATGCCATGCGCGCCAACCTTGCCCATGCCCTGGGCGTTGACGTCGAAAACGTGGGCGTCGCCGCCACTACGACCGAAAAGCTCGGTTGGGAAGGCCAGGGCGAGGGAATCGGCGCCTGGGCCGTCTGCCTGCTACAGAAAACCGTTAAGGAGTAACGAATGCGTATCTACAACAGCGCTACCCATAAAAAGGAAGAGTTCCAGCCCATCGAGTCCGGCAAGGTCCGCATGTACGTGTGCGGCCCCACGGTCTACGACAACATCCACATCGGCAACGCCCGTACGTTCATCAGCTTTGACGTGATTCGCCGCTGGCTCATCGCGAGCGGTTACGAGGTCACGTTCGCCCAGAACCTCACCGATGTCGACGACAAGATCATCAAGCGCGCCAACGAGCAGGGCCGTACGGCCGCCGAGGTCGCGACGGAGTTCTCCGACAAGTTCATCGGCGTCATGCGCGCCGCCAACGTGCTCGATCCCGATGTGCGCCCCCGCGCCACCAAGGAGATCGGCCCCATGATCGCCATGATCAAGACGCTTATCGAGCAGGGCCACGCTTACGCAGCCGATAACGGCGACGTGTACTTTGCCGTGCGCAGCGATCCCAACTATGGTCAGGTCTCGGGCCGCAACATCGACGACCTTATGGTTGGCGCGCGCATCGAGGAGAACGAGGACAAGAACGACCCGCTCGACTTTGCCCTGTGGAAGGCCGCCAAGCCCGGCGAGCCCAGCTGGCCGAGCCCCTGGGGCGAGGGCCGTCCCGGTTGGCACACCGAGTGCGCCGCCATGGTGCATCGCTACCTGGGCACTCCGATCGACATCCACGGCGGCGGCTCCGACCTTGCCTTCCCGCATCACGAGAACGAGTGCGCCCAGGCCACCTGCGCCTGGCACCAGGGCTTCTCCAACACCTGGATGCACACGGGCATGCTGCTGGTAGACGGCGAGAAGATGTCCAAGTCGCTCGGCAACTTCTTTACGCTGGCCGAGGTCCTCGAGCAGCACTCCGCTGCCGCCCTGCGCCTGCTGATGCTGCAGACGAGCTATCGCTCGCCGCTCGACTTTTCTTGGGAGCGCCTGGAGGGTGCCGAGAACTCGCTCACGCGTATCGCCGGTACGGTCGAGAACCTGCGTTGGGCCGCGAACCACGCGACGGCCGATGCCGACGAAGCGGCTGCCGAGGCGTTTGCCGCCAAGGCCGCTGAGACCCGTGCCACCTTTAAGGAGTGCATGGACGACGACTTTAACACCGCTGGTGCCATGGGTGCCGTCTTTGGCTTTGTCACCGAGTGCAACCAGTACCTGGAGCAGGCGGGCGACGCTGCCGACAAGACCGCCGCGCTTGCCGCCGCCGACACGCTGGCCGAGCTGCTCGATACGTTTGGCGTCGAGCTTCCCGAGCCCAAGGTCGAGCTGCCGCTGGGTCTGCTGGGCGTTGCCGCCGGCCTGGTCGCCTACACGGGCGACGACGTGGACGAGGCCGCTGCCAAGATTCTCGAGGCCCGCGCCGAGGCCCGTGCCGCCAAGAACTGGGACCTGGCAGACGCCATCCGCGACCAGCTCAAGGACCTGGGCCTCACCATTGAAGATACGGCCGCGGGTACTCGTATTAAGACCCTCTAGTATTTGTCGACCGTTCGAGGTGTGGCAGATTGCCTTGAAAGGGGAAGGCATAGACCTGGTGGTCATGCCCGACGATTGAAAGGCAAGGTGCCGTGGCTCGGACGGTCGATTCTTGTTCGTTATCTATTTAAGGAGGCCGTTTTATGGCCGACAATCGCAAGCGTGTACCGCGTGGAGGCAAACAGGCCGCTTCTGGCTCGCGTCCGATTCGCCACAATGACCGCGCTGCCGCTCCCAAGGGCCAGCGCGATCGCACCCAGGCCGCACGTCCGCAGCGCGATCGCAACCGCGACGCTGCCCAGGCTCCCAAGGGTGAGTTCATCGAGGGTCGCCGTGCTGCTGCCGAGGCGCTGCGCACCGGTTTTCCCATCAAGTGCGCGCTCATTGCCGAGGGCGGGGAGCGCGATGCCGCCTTGTCGCGCCTGGTCGACGACCTCAACGCTGCGGGCGTCCGCATCAAGTATGTGCCGCGCGCGCAGCTCGACGCACTGTCGAGCCATGGCGCTCACCAGGGTATCGCGCTCGAGGTTGGTAACTTCCCTTACGCCGATGTCGCCGACATCCTCGACCGCGCGGGTGACGGACCGGCGCTCGTCGTCGTGCTCGACCATGTGACTGACGACGGCAACTTTGGTGCCATCGTGCGTTCCGCCGAGGTTGTGGGCGCGGCCGGCGTCATCATCGCCAACAAGCGCGCCGCCGGCGTGACCGTGGGCAGCTACAAGACTTCAGCCGGCGCCGTCATGCATCTGCCTATCGCGCAGGTGCCCAACATCGCCCGCGCACTCGACGATCTTAAGGACGCTGGCTTTTGGGTGGGCGGTGCCTCCGAGCACGCCGAAGGCAGTTGCTGGGATGCTCCCTTCGAGGGCCGCGTGGCGCTCGTCATGGGCTCCGAGGGCGACGGCATCTCGCGCCTGGTGCTCGAGAAATGCGACTTTTTGGCCAAGCTTCCCCAGCGCGGCATGACCGAGAGCCTCAATGTTGCCCAGGCGACCACGGCGCTGTGCTTTGAGTGGCTGCGCCGCAACGCCGGCGAGCTCATGGGGGAGGAGTAGCGCATGTCCAAAAAGAACCGCGCCAAGTCCAAGGCCAAGCGCTTTGGCGAGGGCTCGGCCAAGCCGATTGTTTCGGCCGCGACCTATGGCGTGGGCGGCAATGCGTTTGCGCAGGCCATCGCCGATCCGGTCTCGACGGTGCACTCCAACAAGCCCGAGCTGCTGGTGGTCGACGGCTACAACGTGATCCACTGTACGCCGCGCTACGAAAAGCTCGTGTACGACCATTCTGACGATCCGTATTCCAGCGACGTTCACGATATGGCGCGCACGGCGCTCATTAATGACGTAGCTGCGTTTGCCCAGGGCCGCTACGAGGCTGTGATCGTATTTGACGGCGCGGGCAATATCTCCAGCGAGCGCCCCAACCTACCGGCCCGCGGTGTGCGCATTGAGTTTTCGCCGACGGGTGTTTCGGCCGATACCGTGGTGCAGAAGCTCTGCATCGAGGCACGTGAGGAAGGCCGCGCGTGCTCCGTGGTATCGAGCGACGGCACGATCCAGGCCGTTGTCATGGGCAAGGGCGTCACGCGCATCTCGAGCCGTATGCTGGTGGACGAGATCAAACAGATCGATAACGACGTTCACGAGGCAGAGGAAGCTCCGCAGATTAAGATGACTCTGGGCAGCCGCCTGAGTCCCGATGCCCTGGCCAAGCTCAAGGCCCTGCGCGGACGGTAGGGGAGTTGGCGGGGCAATGCTGCCTTGCTAACTCCATTCAGCGATGTCGATCATTCTTTCGAGGCGCCACGTTAGCGCCTCTTTTAGATAAGGCAGTCTCGCTGCTAGGGCATCGTTTTTAGACAGAATCTCGATTGCCTCGTCGACAAAACCTTCGAGTTTGCCCCCGTCAAACCAGCTCATATCCTCAACAAGCAACATTTGTTTCGCGGGACTTGAATGGAACTGCGCGCTGGCAAAACTGTGCTCTCCTGCCCTAAGCTCCTCTAGAGATATGTTGCACCAGAGCGATGAGCCCGAATCGAAGATGGGGGCTGGTCTGCAGGCCAGTGAGTTGACGTTTCGCACGAGGCCGAAGTTGCGCCAATGACGATCGTAGTTGGCGATGATGTCGTCGCATACGATCATGCGGTCAAGGGCATCCTTAACGCCTGCCACCCCGAGCTCCTCGCAATTTGCTACATATCGCTCGTAGTCGGTTAGCCGTTCATCTGCGTTTGCGTGCTGGTTTACATAGAACGCAGGGACATACTCTTCTTCATCAGTTAAGAAGACATCGCATATGCTCAGGGCGGAAGTGCCCGTGCCCTCGAGCGAGTAAGGCACGTAATCGCAGGCGTTTAGGATGCGACGGTGGAGCGCGGTCGCCACCAGCTCGTTATAAGGTTCCTGGTTCAGGTGCGCTCCTGCCTTATGCAGAATTCGACGCCCGCCCTCGCACGTCCAGTACTTTTGAAGATTGCCGTCCGAGGTGTTATCGGGCTTTGCGGCAGCCGCTTTTCCCTCTGGGGCAAAGGGCGCAATGGACAGCGAGACGTCATCAAAGGCGTTATTGAAGAAGTTGATATCCTCCCAGGCGAGACCGGAATCTTGGGGTCTAATCCAATACTGGTCGGATAGGGAGAGGCCAAGATTTCGCTGGACGAGTTCATCGGGAACATCGACTGCGGCTTCTGCAAGCAGGGAGGCTAGCCCAATGCGTGCGAGCGGGATACCGCGGCCGCGCCACCAGATGCGGAAGGAGTCGAGCGATATGGGGCTATTAGGGCCAAATACTCCAATAGGGGCGTGGGCGTAATCGATGTCGGCGCCGATGTGGGTAAAGTCTTTTCGAGATGTGCTGTAGACCAGCTGAGCGACTTCGTGCGTGCGATTCATGAGGGTGAACGCGATCTCGCTCTTACCGTGGCCGCGGCGGGGACGTCCCCCCGTTTTGGTCACGGAGCGGAGTCGCGTGTCGACGCTGTCTTTGTCGATGAGCCATACACCAGAAGCCTTGCGGGCCTCAAGTGCTCCGTTTTTTATGAGCTCCTGCACCCTGCGCGGAGTGATGCCGAGCAGTTCGGCTGCTTCCTTGGTAGTAAGCATCGCGAAACCCTTCGTCAGAACGAATAGTTTTATATATAGCAATTGTAATTAAAACTATTCGTTCTGACGAATGGTTTTGAGATGTGGTCGGGTGAAGGGCCTGTTGCGCCTCGTCGGCAATTCCTTTATTCTTAACTGGCTTCGCGTGAAAGCGCCAAGTGTGCCAGTGTGGCGCAACGGTAGCGCAACTGATTTGTAATCAGTGGGTTGCAGGTTCGATTCCTGTCACTGGCTCCATGAAAGAAAAAGCAGGTCAGAGTGTGTTTTTCTCTGGCCTGCTTTCTTTTTATGACTGTCGTGTGCAATGGGCTGTGCAACGATGTGTGCAATAAAACGGGTTTTGGATCCTATATCGAATTATCAAAATTCATAGTTTCGCCATTATTATTGGTCGTGCCCGTCCATTTTCCGGGCGATTTTATCCATCTGATCGTTACTGATCCTTTTATCATTTTTGCGTCGAATACGCTGTTCGTGCGCTTTGCAGCAATAGCCATTTTTGTCACGAGCGTTGTTTCGCCCTTTGAAACGGTCTTCGTTCGCGTCTTCTTGCGTGACGTAGGCCCTCATTCTCTGCTGGCGGATTTTGTACGGTCGTCCGCATTCGCGGCAAGTGTTCCAGGAGAAATGGCTTTCAAGGGTTTCTAGTAGTTGTATCGCCCAAGCTCTTGTTAGGCTTCCGTAAATCGGGTTTTGGCCGTTTAAATTCCGGTTGACCATTCGACGTAAAGTTTGCTCTTGAATGAAGGTATGGGGTTCTGGCTGAGGGTTAATAGCGAGGTCGATGAATGTTGCCAGGGCAACTTCTATTGTCTTGAATTGATTGCTCACCCATATCTTGGTTCCTTCGTCCATTTCAAATGTTCCGGGTTTGGCTACTGCTAACTGGGGCTCAGACGCATCGACCATCTGGAGCGACATACGTAGCTGCGAAAATCTGTTTTCAATAATCTCCTTGTTTTGGGAGATACGTACTTGATGCAGAACATAGTCGTATGCACGGTCACCGTAAGCTGCTTTGCCTGTGAATAGAAGCGTAGCTAATTGCATGAATGCCATTGTTGTAACGAGATCGTCCAACAGTATGACCTGTTCCTTCTTGTATCTAATATCTTCGATTAAGTTTGCGACTTCTGTTCCCAGAGAGCGCCCCCTATCTTTGAAGTTATTAAACAAGGCGCACTCGGGGTTTAGGCTGATTTCAGAGCACCTTTCTGATGCATTCAATGCGTCGTACCAAATATCAAGACCATCTTGCTCCGGTTTATCGGAGAAGACGTCGTTTGAAGTGAAACGCTTTTCAACACGCTCTGATTGCCCCGCGTATGGGGTGACGGGAAGTCCGTACCGCTCGACGAATTGAATGATTTTCTTTGGATCCGTCAGATCTACGTCTAAAAGGGTCCCGGTGGAGAGGCCCGAGGGGATGCCGTAGGCCGTCGAATGGGGTTTACAGATAAGCGCGGGACGTTCCATTCCAAAAATATCTAAATTTTTCTCTCGACATGAGGGCAACGTCCACGGTTTGATTTCGGCTGCTATAGGTGCTGGTACTTCGATTGTGGGGTGACTCATAGCTCTCTCCTTAGTGCTGTCAACCGAATTTCACGTTCCATTCGTAGCGTATATACGACAACATCCTTTGTAAAGCGTAGTGTGGAATTGCATTCAAACTAAACGAAAGGAGTCTAAATGAACGGTATGGATTCGCAGAAACGAGACGCGATCGCGCGTAAAGCGTGGTGCCAGGCAATCGTCAAGCTGCCATCCGCATACGCCACCTCGCGAGATATCGCCAAGTTGCTGAATGTCTGTAAGACCAAGGCCATTCAGATTCTTAAGGCGGCCGGCGGCGTGAAGATTGCCGGCGTCTGGCGCGTGGACAAGGCCGATTTGATCTTATACCTGGCCTCTATGGAAAAAAGCAACGATGTGCTCTAAGACAATCGCCGAGGCCTTGGTAGATGCGTTGCCCGTCGACGGTACGCGCGGTTGCGCTGCGCACGCCGTCGGCGCGTGCCGTGCAACCGAGCGTACCGTCGACCGTGGCGACACTGCAACTAACTCAAGCGAGGAGGACCGGATGGACGTGACGAACAATATGAATGTTGATCCATCCTCGATATCAAGACGGTCATTAGTGCTGAGGAGTACAAGCAACTGGTGGGTAAACACGACGTTTAAGTTAGATATCTGAGATGGGATGCTTTGACGTTGCACTGGTCGACCATTGCGTACCTTAATGTGGTATCTATTATTATGGCCAAGGAGCACCAGGACTTGTTCGATGGGCATGCCTTTGTCGATTGCCTTTGTGGCAAGCGTTCTTCTGAACTTATGAGAGTGACCCTTCCTAAATCAAGCTCGCGCTCCAGTTTCTAAGCAACGCCTCGACGCCGCCAATTTACAGTCTCTCGTGCGGCGCCTTGCTCGACACGAAGAGGGCTTCCGGGCTGCCCATTCGGGTAGACAGGTAATTCTAAATATGGACTTTAGTCTTTGCATCAAAATAGACGATGCGGTTCTTATTGCCCTTGCCGTGTATGATGCACTCCCGATTGATGGTGTCGATGGAGTTCCTGTCCAACGAGACGAGTTCGCCTACGCGCATGCCGGTAGAGCGCAACAGGTCGATCAGGGCAAGGTTTCAGGGCAACCCGCAGTTATCGCAAAGAATCTCGCGACTTTGTCGCCATACGTTTCCCTTATGAGTTGCGGAGCCTTGACTCTTTTAATGCGTTTGACCGGGCTTTTGATGATATGGTCTTCGTCTTCGAGCCATGAGTAGAAGCTTGAGATGATTCTTCGGACGTTATCAACGGTGACGTGAGTGACGCCGGCTTTTTGCTGATAGTTGGAAAAATAGGACCTAATTTCTTCGGTTTCCAAGTCACAAGCTGGCGCATCGAACGATTCAAGCATTTTTTTGATGGTGGCTTCGTAGTAGAAGATGCTCCTATCCGAGCAGCCTTCGAGGCGTTTTGCAAATAGAAATAGATCTAGGAATGATTCGCTTTCAAACTCGCCGCCGTCTTCGGCTAGCTGGCTTTCATCGAAAGGGCAGTGCGATAAAACTATTTCGAGCTGCCGGCGTCCGCCGTGAATCGGCCACGGCTCCGCGGCCGGGTGGCACCTCCGCTACGCCGCGTTAAGGGGCCCATGAGACCCCGCACAAACCTCCGCTCCGCTCCGGTTGGTGGAGGTCGTCATGGACCTCCCTTGACCCGTCTTCGCTCCGGTGCGGCTTTGCAGGGAGCAAAGCCGACGACGACGCACGGCGTCGCCATTCGGCTTTGCCCGCAGGGGCGAGATGTTGAGGGCAGGTTGCCCGGAACGGAGGAAGACATGCAGCAGCTGATGACGAGGGAGATTGCGGAGGGGCTGCCGGTGCTCTACGAGCAGGACGGGGCGGAGGACCCCGTCGTCTACATCCATTACTTCTCGTGTGTGAGCGGATGGGACTGGTGGCTGCTCGAGTTTGACGGCACGGACGAGGCGTTCGGCCTCGTCGAGGGCTACGACGACGAGTTCGGCTACTTCAGCATCAAGGAGATGGCCGAGCTGAACCGCCAGATGGGGTTCGCCGCCGTCGAGCGCGACGAGCACTTCTCCCCGAGGCCGCTCAGCGCCGTTAGGAGGAGGTAGCTCCATGGGGATGTTCGAGTACGGTGTCGTAGGTTGCCCTAGCGAGGTTTCGGGCGAGGCAAACGAGTTGACGGTCGTCGTTGAGTACGAGACGGAACTCGAGGGAGGGACGTATGAGGTGGGCGTCGCGCTGGAAGGGTCGCCCGGGCTCGAGCGGCTCGTCTCGGAGGCGCGCGGCGAGGCTGCCGCCATGGTAGGGAACGAGGGTGGATGGGCCGCCGTCCGCATAGGGTTCGGCGACGTGGAAAGCGTCGACTGCGAGAGCGGCCGGACCGTGTACATCGCCGGAGGGGAGTGAGTTGCATCAACAGAGCGTGGGCGCGCCAATGGCACGCCCACGTCGGTTTTCCGGGGATGCCTCGCGCCATCCCCGCACCCCTGCGCGCCAAGGGGCTGCTGCCCCTTGGAACCTTGCTTGAGGCGGCTTGAGGGCGCGCGGCGAGTTTTGGGATTTATGCGCTTACCGCCGCCGGATTCCAGTCCGGCATATAAACGCTCTGATCCGGAATCCGGCGGCGGGCGCTATTTCGTGGCCCCGCAGCCCGAGCACTTGTACCCGGTGGTCACGGTCTCGTCCCATGCCGCACTCACCTGCACCTGCTCGTCATAGGCCGCTTTGTCGGTCACAGTTTCAGAATACCCTTGCTTTACAGTCACATAGATAGAGTGATAGCTTCCGCAATTACCACCATTCATAAGAGAGCTGTCAATATGTCCCCATGGGTCTGACGTAATATCTGCACCGCACTGGTTGCAGATATAGTGTTCCTCCGTCACCGGGTCATGCCATACCTGATGGGTTACCGCATCGTGATGGACGATCTTGTACTGAGCGTCGTGGTGGACGGTCTTTGTCTGGGCTACCCAGTTGTGCTGATGCGCCGGAGTGTCATCCTTCTTTGACGAACCTCCCGAGTTGGAACCGGAGCTAGAGTTGTTGCTGTTGCTGTTGCTGTTGCCACCACTCGGTTTACTGTCGGTCTTCCCGTCATCCCTCTTGCCGTTAGAGGTCTCCGGTGTCTTCGCATCGGACTTGTCCTCCTTGGCGGTCTCCTCGGCCTTCCCGGTCTCCTTCTCGACGGCATCGGTATCGGCGTTCGGATTGCTGCCGATATTGGTCTGGAAGATGTTGACCACCCTCACGCCGCGCTCTCCGGTCAGGGTGGAATCGCCCTTCTTCACGGCTTCCGCGACATCCTTGGCGATGGCTGTCAGTTCATCCTCCGTCACCTTGTCCGCATCTACCTTCTCAAGCGCGATGACGGTGCCGCCCGCCTTCCCATCGGTCTTCACGGCAGCGATCTCACCGGACGCGGCCTTGTAGGTGGAGCCGTCGGCGTTCACCGGCGGGATGAGCGAGACATTGTAGGTACCGGTCTCGCCGACCGTTACGCTCACCTTCTCGTTGGCGGCGAAGGCGGTGTAGAAGTCCACCTCGCCGTCCGCGCCCTCGATATGCGCGATGACGGGCGTGGATGTGTCGGCATCCCATCCCTCGGCCTTCACCTCAAGGGAGAGTGCCATGTCCTGCTTCTCATCGCCTGCCTTCTGGGACACCGCAGGAGTGTTCGACCCTACTCCCCATCCGGCATGTGCAAGCGCATAGCCGCCGCCACCGATGAGGAGCGCGGCACAGACAAGCCCGGCACCAGCCGCGCAGACCTGCTTGCGGGAGAACTCGCGTCCGAAGAGCATAAGCGGTTTCCTTTCTTCTTTTCCTCTGCACCCTCGCTATGCGTTCGCGTCAAGCTGACGCTTGAGATTCGATACCTTCAACCACTGGAGAAGGAAGGCAAAGGGCGCAAATGCAGCCGGGATGGAAAGAAAAAGCGTCGCTATGAGGAGCAGTCCGAGAGCGTTGCCCCAAACGAACAGCCTTGAGCGCTTGATTGCACGCCATGCGGCGATGTAGCCAGCAGGTATCGTGCCGACATAGAACCCGGTAAAGGCTGTTGCAGCCAGCAGGACGGGAACGAGCGCAACGATTCCAATTGCACCCGTCTGAGTTATCAGGGCAGGGGAATTAACGAGAAGCAAAAGGAAAACAACTACCGCCGTTATCGCCCCGACGATATAGAGGAACTTCTTCATCAAATCGAAGACTCGTTTTTCCTCATCATATTCGGCGCGAATCGCCATAGCGTTGTCTTGGTATATCGGGTGTTGATAGGTTCGCATGGTATGACCTTCTTTCTAATGTTCTGTATGCAAGTTCTTTAGAAGTTGCAGTTGCCTGTCCGGGCGGAGTCCTCGACCAAAGGGTTTTGCGATATATGCATAGTCGCTGGGGAAGTCCAATGAGAGCATATCGTCCGTCACTTTCGGAATCTCCGTATCCACCATGGTTCCTTTCTGGTTGCAATGCCCCAATATTTGCATTGTATTTCAAATTGTCACTTATATAGGTGTGACTTATATAGGGTTGGCCTGAATCATTGACACCGGTGGATAGGAGGTGCCGATGACTGAGCTTGACCCCAAGATGCGCGTGGGGCTTCGCATTAAGGAGCTGAGGGGCGAGCTCGGCATGAGCCAAGAGGCCTTCGCATACTCCATCGAGATGTCTCGCACCTATTTCGCCGAAGTCGAGACAGGCAAGCGAAACGTGTCTATCGAGAATATCGAGCGCATCGCAGGCGGGCTTGGCGTCTCTCTGAGAGGGTTTTTCGATTCAGATCTGTTCGATGGTTAGTTCGGCTGCCGGCTTCTGACGTCATTTAAAAGTGCCCCGGTGGTAATCGCCGGGGTACTTTTCTAAAGAGGGGATTCGGCGACGGCCGCTTCAGCGTGGATGCGCTGTTCGGCCTCTTCGAGGTCTCTGATAATCCTTCTCAGCGCCATGCAGCAAAAGAGCATCGACTCATGAAGGCAGGCGAGCTCGTAAACGATATCCTCGAGTTCCATATGGCTCCTATCGAAAAGTGAATAGCGTCTCTAATGGTTCCGATACTGGACGTGGGCTGCCGGCGTCCGCCGTGAATCGGCCACGGCTCCGCGGCCGGGTGGCACCTCCGCTGCGCCGCGTCAAGGGGGCCCATGAGACCCCGCACAAACCTCCGCTCCGCTCCGGTTGGTGGAGGCCGTCATGGACCTCCCTTGACCCGTCTTCGCTCCGGTGCGGCTTTGCCCGCAGGGGCGAGATGTTGAGGGCAGGTTGCCCGGAACGGAGGAAGACATGCAGCAGCTGATGACCGAGGAAATCGCCAAGACGGTGCCGAGGCTCTACGAGCAGGACGGGGCGGAGGACCCCACGGTCTACGCCCACTACTTCTCGTGCGTGAGCGGATGGGACTGGTGGCTGCTCGAGTTTGACGGCACGGACGAGGCGTTCGGCCTCGTCGAGGGCTACGACGACGAGTTCGGCTACTTCAGCATCAAGGAGATGGCCGAGCTGAACCGCCAGATGGGGTTCGCCGCCGTCGAGCGCGACGAGCACTTCTCCCCGAGGCCGCTCAGCGCCGTCAGGAGGAGGTAGCCGCATGGTCACGGTCGAGTTCGACTCCATGGGCGAGGCGGTCCGCCTCGCCCTCGTGGCCGATGAGTACGTGGGCGGCGGCCTGGCCGTCCTCCTCCTCGACGCCACGAACCCGCGCTCCGAGGGCTACATGGCCGAGTGGGGCGTGCTCACGGCGAACGTGCCGGCGGCGGCCGAGTGGTGCCGCGGACGCGGCGACATCGCCATCGACGCCGACGTGCCCGCGGCGCTCCTCGAGGCGCTCGAGGCCGCCGGCTTGCTCCGCATGACCGGCCGCTCGGCGGCGTCCGGGATGGCCCGCTACCCGCTGGCCACGGTCGCCGGGCACGTCCTCGCCGACATGGGCGGCCTGCCCGAGACCCTCGAGGAGGCTCTCGGCTCGACAGTCGTCATCGAGTACGAGTCGGGCGGCGACGGCGGCGCGTTCGAGGTGGGGACCGCGCCGGCCGGATCGGCCGAGCTCGAGCGACTCATCGCCGCCGCGAGGTCCGAGGCCGATGCGTTGGCGGGCGCCGGCGGATGGGCTGCCGTCCGGGTTGGGTTCGGGGATGCCGAGACCATCGACTGCGAGACGGGCCGGACGGTTTACGTCGCGGGGTGAAATGGGAGGAGGGCGCGGGCGCGGTCCGGATGGGCCGCGCTTTTCCTTTCCCGGGGATGCGGAACTCCCACCGTCCAAGTGCCTCGGACGGTGGGAGCTGGATACGACGATATACTGCGCGTGCAACGGGGACACGCGCCTCCTTTTCGGTTGACTCCACCAGTTCGTACAGAGACTTTTCGATTTCCCGCTTTGATTTGGAGGGCTGTAATTCCATATTTCTGGAATACGGCACGAGGCCGAGCTTCGAAATCGCGTCTTGCGTCGGTAGATTGTTCCGCGTCCGCGACCAGTTTTTCAAGGGTGCTAAGCTGGGACTGTATTGAGAGCTCGTTTAGGTGGTTCACATTGTCCATAGCGGTGACCACCAATGTTGAATAGCTGTCTTGAAAGACTGTGTCACGCTAGTGTCGGTATCGATTTGATACTACGAACAAATTAGAACTAAATGGATATAGTTTCCATACTAATTAAAACAAATTTGCATTCAAGTTTTTATTTAAACTTGATTTAAGGCGGAGTGGAATGTGAGCGCGCAAGGAGATGCGGAATCGATGAGAGCCTCAAAAAAAATTACTGCAGTGTTATCATCTTTCATCCTCTCTATTCTTCCATTTCTGATTCTATGGGCGGCTTGGTCAGTCCTCCCTGATACAAT
>SKED01000546.1_pt1 | contig 41413 bp, 38 predicted proteins | sample 4826651 | NCBI WGS metagenome assembly SKED01 (sample SAMN11008818, study PRJNA524170) | human gut metagenome | biome: Human fecal sample; material: Feces; isolation source: fecal sample from pouch patient p19 | host: Homo sapiens | place: Israel: Tel-Aviv | collected 2016-06-28 | reverse complement strand
ATCCTCGGAGGGAGACGCATGAGCGTATCGGGCATCATCGAGAACATCGTGCGCCACCACCTAAGCCTTTATGAAGAGGACTTCGAGGCTTGGCGCAAATTGTGAGAATTAAGGTCTGCGACCTTGGACGTGGATAGCTGAAAGGCTGTAGTTCCAACTACCATGTTCTGAGAGGGAGCGAGGTTATGTTTTGGGAATCCCAAAACGCCTCGCTCCACCATGAGGGCGGAGGAATTTTGCTCCCGACGGTCGCAGAAAGTGGGTGTACCAACTGTAACCAGTATATCGAATGACAAGCATGCAGAAACAAGAACAGGAAAAAGGGTGGAAGACCGCCCACAGGCAGGATTCACAAGCTGTCGAAGTCTGTCACGGTGAAGTTCTCGAAGCCAAGCTACGAGGCTTTGAGACTGAGGGCGAGAAAAGCCAACCGCAAGTTGGCGGAGTACATCCGTGAGTCCGCCTTGAACGGCGAGGTGGTCAGTGGACACAACACTGAGACGGTTGCCATTGCCAAGAACCTCATCGGTATGGCAAACAATCTCAACCAACTTACCAAGTTGTCGCATCAGAGAGGTTTCCACGAAACCCATGTGTATGTGGTGGACTTGTTGAGAAGATTGAAAGCAATCCTTGGCGAGTATCGCCAAGCAAATCCAAAATCGAAGCCATGCAGAATGGGCAGAAAGGAGGATACCACATGATAGGCAAGCTAAAGAAGGGCAGCTCATTTGGTGGTTGCGTCCGCTACGTGACAGGCAAGGACGAGGCGAAAATCCTTGCATCCGATGGAGTGTTACTCGGCACGAATGCCGAGATAGTACAAAGTTTTGAGCTGCAAAGACAGCTAAATCCAAGGATTAAGAAGCCTGTGGGGCACATAGCTTTGAGTTTCAAGCCCGAGGACAAGCCACGTTTGACGGATGAATTCATGGCTAAGATAGCCCTTGAATACATGCAGATGATGGGCATCACCAAAACCCAATTCATCATCGTAAGGCATCACAACACGGACAATCCACATTGTCATATCGTATATAACCGCATCAATAATGAGGGCAAACTCATATCAGACAGGAATGATTACAGGCGTAATGAGCAGGTGACCAAGGCTCTAAAATCCAAGTATGGACTGACCTACGGAACGGACAAGAGCAATACTAATACTCGCAAATTGCGCAATGCTGAGCGTGCCAAATACGAGATTCACAATGCTGTCAAGGATGCCTTGAAAGTCGTAGAAAATTGGCAAAAGTTCAAGAATGAACTTGCAAAACGAGGTGTTCACTTAGAGTTTGTCTATAAGGACAAGGAGCGAACCAAGGTACAAGGCATCCGTTTCAGCAAGGATGGATATAGCTTCAAGGGTACGCAGATTAGCCGAGGCTATAGCTTTGGCAAGCTGAATGCGAGATTTGAGGGAACGGAGAACCTTTTATCAGCAAGAGCCAGCTCTGCTCAGCAATATGAGCAGGGCTGTCGCAAGAATGAGCAGGTGCCATCCATATCGGAGAGCAGCCAGGACCCTTGGGACGGTATTTCTTCCATCGGCTTGTTCGCTCCGTCTAATGCCCAAACTTATGAGTCATTCCCAGAGGATGAATCCACCAAGAAGAAAAAGAGGAAACGCAGAAGAGGCTTTAGCCTTTGATGCAAGTTACAAACCATTCAAACAACACCAGAACTATGAAAGAAGAAATGTTGGAAGCCATCTATGGCACAGTTGAGAGATTGGAGCAGAAAGTCGATGAACTTTCTGCTTCACCAAAGAACGCAGGAGCGGAAACTGTTCCTGCAAGTAATGACACAACCAGATTGGAGAACTCAATCATTGCAATGTTTGGTAAAGAAGAGGAAGCCATTGGTAAAATATCCAAATTAAGAGATGCCATAGGCATTTTTGCCGACCTAATCAAAGCGGAACTTGGTAAAAATGAACAGCGAAGCAAGTTCTTGGTTGATGCAGTCAAGCAGATGAGACAAGAGAACAATGTTTCCTCGAAAGCATTGCAGGACAAACTTGAAGTGATGAAAAATGTTCCTCAGAAGAAAATTATAACCCATCGCTTAGAACCAACTTCAAAGTATGTTCTTCTTTTCATCGGGGGCTTGGCTCTATCTCTTATCATCTCTATTTGGGGCAACCTCACACAATGGCGAGAGCACCAAGATTGGGAGGAGGCAGACTTGAAATATCGTGCTTTGAAGATGGTTCTTCCATCTAACGACCCCAATGTTCGATACATCGAAAAGAACTTTTCTGTATGCCCAAATAAAGAAGTTATTGAGAATGTGAGAACTCGTGTAAATATTTACGAGGACTCAATTCGCTATCATAACGAAATGATACAGATGGCAGCAATTAAAGATAGCATTGCTAATAGCCTATTTAAAGAGGCGAATGAAATTAAAAAGAAAATTAATCAGAAATAATAGACAACGACCAACGGGTACAAGCGCATCCTTCGCTTCGACAAGATTAAGACCAACGGCATTCGCATCGTATTCGATAGCGCAAGGGCTTGTCCGTGCATCAACAATGTTTCAGCATACTAACTTTCATTAAACTCTCAACTATTCATCCGTGTCCGTGATGCCACTCGTTTGACATTGCGGACACTTTTTCTTTTATGACGGCTATGAAAAAGAAAATGGCTATTATAGCAGTATTGGTTATTGCATTTGTTACATCTTATAAATTCTGTGGTACAGGACAAAATGATGCAGAAATTGACTCAATTAAAATCGAAGAATATACGGCAGTTTTAAGCAACAAGATTGATTGGGATTCTGTTGCGGGAACTTATTGCGGAGTATTACGACAACCGCTTCACGGATGGGAGTAGCCTTCGCCTGCATCTTGCGCCCTGTTTTCGCTTTAGCGTTTTGGGTGACAAATGCAAGTCTGGATTCTTGGCTGTCCGACTGCCAATACGCATTTTGGCTCGATAGTTCGTGATGAACGTAGTCGAGTTTTTTGAGACGTTTGTTGTGCTCTTCAGAGCCACCTTGAACGCCTTGAAAGTGAATAGAAGTTTGTGCCATATTTATAACGTCTTTTGGTGCCGTCAGAGGGGGGAGGGGATGGAATCCCCCACCCTCGGAGAGCCCACAACTACGCAGTAGTTATAGTGGGCTATAACTAGCACGCTAATTTATCGGTGGCAAGGTTACGCAAACTCAGGGAAAGTACCAAACGATTCGGTAATTATTTTTCAACTTTCGGATAAATAAAAATGCAATTACAGCAAGTGTGAGTTTTACTATAATTGCATTTTTTCTAAAATCGGCTACTTTAATAAAGAGTTTAAATACTCTGTTGTAATTTCTGGAACAATAATGTTGTTTCCAGAAGCAATTGTTTGCTCTATTATAGAGTTAGTTTCATCCAAATTCTTCTTTAAAGTATCAAAAACATTCTGAGAAACATTTATTTCTTGTGCAGAATTTATTAGACAAACGTATTGCTTGTTCTCATTTAAGTGGACATGGCTATAAAAACGATAAATAGCTGCTTTCGTTTTTGCCAAATCTTCTGCTTTTGCCGCTCTAGTACCCATTGTTATTTGCTTGGATATTTGAGAAAGGTCTATGTCTATAAACGAATTGTTGTTTATAATTTTCTCAACGGCTGTTGGTTCTGTCTTGATTGCTGCTATTTTTTGAATAGCAGTTGGGGCACTATCGGAATCACAACTGCTAAGTACAATAAAAGCAGATAGAACGAAAATACATGTTATTAATTTCTTCATAAGCATAGCGTATTATTTTGGTAAGTTAATAAGCATCCCATCTTGCATTTCCAACGACACTAGCAGCATCGGATAAGGTGGAAACCGTGAATTTCCAGCCTATAGGGGTATTTCCGAAGATACTATATTTCTTCTCTTTAGTTGAACTAAGTGGAAGTATTATATACTTATCGGTTTGATCAAATAGAGTGTTGCATACAACTTCTACAGCGACATTCAGAACATTGCTATTGGAAAATTTTACCCAAATAACTTGATTGCCGCCAAATACCCATTTGATTTCTGAATTTGGTGGGTTTATCAAACTGCAAGTTGCTGTTGTTTTAGCGGCAAAAAGACTTGCAGGAACTGATGTAGCTGCCATAATAGCTAAAATAGTGAGTACTTGTTTCATAAGCGTTAATTGTTAATTGATAATTATGATGTTGCAAAGATAGTCTTTTTTTCGTTTGTTGTACTTCTTGAAGGGTAATATTAACTTTATTTACGAAAAAACGAAACAAAGTGTAGATTTTATGCTACACTTTGCCTTCTTGTTAGTACTCCTTTGCTTTTCTTCGGCAAGCTCCAACGATGTAGGCCTTTGGCTTATCGGCAAGTTTTGATGGACCTGCAAGGGATGCCAAGAACCCAACGAAGTCTGGAATCTTCTCTTCGGCTTCGATGAAGGTCTTTTTGTTCTTGTTAATCTCATCGACTTCAAATTCGAGGTTATAACGAAGGTATTCGTATGCTTGTGTCGGAAAGGTATATATGAGCTGATGGTAGAGTCGTCATCAACAACAATGGCCCTGATTTGATAAACTCAGCAGGAATACTTGCTATTCATTTTTTATGATGGGGTTATGTTTACAAATTTGAGATTTCATGTAAAAAAGTCCTAATTTCTATGTTTCTCTTCTTGCAAATTATGGGATATTAAGAAAAATATCGTATCTTTGTCCCCGAATTGAGGCGTTCTTTGCATATTGCAAAATACAGAAACGAGCAGAAGTCCGCTCGTTTCCATATTGTTACCTATATAATATAGGCAAACGCCCAACTTCTTGATTTTCAATCAAAGTCCAATTTAGAGCGAGTTAGGATTCGTTAACAAATTAATGCAAAAAGTCATTTAATATACAAAAGAAAAATTGATTTTTTCTTGGTTGATTCAAGAAAAAAGCGTAACTTTGCAACAAATAAGAATAAAGGAGATTGAATTATGAAGAAATCTTTTATAGAAAGAATATCAAAGTTAGCTAATAACCCATACGTAAAAGGTATGGGAAGCATTACGAATATATTTGGCTCTAGTATTTCTTATAAACCAAAGTCTTTAGAGGATGATTTAAAAGTCTTAAGAAATGATTGGGAAGTTATAGGTACAGATATGCAAATTGCATTCGATTTATTTAGAAAGGAGGTTCCAAATGGACGATAATTCTATCAACCCAAAAAGGCGATAGGTGTACTAAATCTTATTGATTCAAGAGTTAGTGCACCTATCGCCTTTTTTATTCTTCCTTGATAATCCAATCGCTAATAGTGCGCTGGGTGCTGTCGTAATTTACACCAATCTTAAACAAACGCTTGCCATCGGCAGAATACGGAATCAGGTATCCCTTTTCATCTATCTGCCTGATTGCTTCCTCAGCAGAACCATCATACTTCAATTCGAAAACAAATACGGCATCCGGCATATACACCACGGCATCAGCCCTACCTATTGCACTATTCTCTTCTACCCTCATATGGGCACCCATCAGATTGAAGATAAGATAGAACACGGTCTGGAAATCCCGTTCACTCTTATTACTCAACCGGTTGGAGATACTGGCAAGATATGCCTTCAGGCGCACCATCGCTCCCTCTACATCAGTATCATAGAGCTTTTCCAGGAAATCACCCACCAAGCTATTATTGTCCAGGGATATTGGTGAAAGATAGTTAGGCGCAAGACTCTTGAGCATACCTATCTTTACCTCTCTGTTTGGGTATTCCAAAGTATAGCGATGCAGCATCGGGTTATACTTCTTGATGGTGAGATAGCCACTCTGATAGAGCAGCGGAAGCGCTGAAGTCATCATTTCCGGTGAAACATCAAAGTCATCCACATCACATGATTTCTTCTCTATATCCATCACATTGACGTGATACTTCTGCAGCGTCTTGATAAGATAAGTTGGCGTGCCTGAGCCAAACCAGTAAGGAGCTATCTTGCGTGAATTTAATGCCTTTACCAGACTGAACGGATTGAAGACATCTTCGGATTTCTCACTGAAATGATAGCCGTCGTAGAATCTTGTCAGCTCTGCCAGGCATTCTTCATACGTCATTCCAAGATCTTCGCCCAGCGCTGCCACATCCGGTTTCATCTGCGTGGTAAGTTCCTTCTTGCTGATACCGCAGATGGCTGAATACTGGTCGAACATGCTGATGTTATCGAGGTTGTTGAGTTCGCTGAAGATACTGAGCTGCGAGAACTTGGTGATACCCGTAATGAAGGTGAATTCCAGGTATGGGTCGAGCATCTTCAGAGGACTATAGAAGTTCTGCATGATGCGACGAAGTGGCTGCAGGTTCTCCTTCTCGTGTACTACGTCCAGCAGAGGGGCATCATATTCATCGATGATGACTACCACCTTCTTGCCCGTCTGCTCGTAAGCCCGCTTCACCAGATCTTTCAGGCGAAGATTAGCATCTACCTGGTGCGTCTTGTATCCCCAGATAGTCTCCTGCTCTTCAAGCATATCTGCCAGGTATCTTTCCAGCTGCTCCACACTCATGTGCTTGGCACCGCTTAGGTCGAAATGAAACACAGGGTGCTTTACCCATTCCTTCTCGTAATCAGCAATGGCTAATCCCTCGAAGAGTTCCTTTCTTCCCTCAAAATAAGCCTGGAGGGTAGAGGCAAAGAGCGACTTTCCGAATCGTCTTGGACGACTCAGAAAGACATACGACATCTGCTTTTCTCTAAAATCCACGATGTATTGGGTCTTATCTACATAGAGATAACCTTTCTCTCGGATTTTTTCAAATGTCTGAATTCCTACAGGATATTTATTTACTAATTTTGCCATATTCCTACATGCTTTACGTTTTGCGCTGCTAAGTTACAAAGAAAATCCGAATAAACCAAGCATAATGGTAAAAAAATGAGCCATAGCTGAAAGTTCGCCGAACATGCCGAACTTTCAGCTATGAGGGTTTACTTGATCTTCACTTCTATCTTAGTCTTGGCTGCATCAGCGCTGGAGCCGCCAACAAATACCTGGTAAGTGCCAGGAACCACGCGGATGGTGTTGGTCTGGGCATCCCAACCCTCGAAACTCTTGCGAGGAAGATCGATGCTCACCATCTGGCGCTCGCCAGCCTTCAAAGACACACGCTTGAATGCCTTGAGACTCTTGATAGGACCATCCACATCATCCATGCGCTTGATATAAACCTGCGCTACTTCGGTACCCTCTCGCTTGCCCGTATTCTGCAAGGAGAACATCAGTTTGTAATCAGCAGCCTTGCTGCCACGCTTCTTGCTCTTCACCAGCATCAGGGTAGGCTTGCCGTACTCGAAAGTGGTATAACTCAAACCGTAACCGAATGGGAACAAAGGCTCACCCTTGAAATAACGATAGGTACGATTCTTCATCGTATAATCGAGGAAATCTGGAAGATCGTTCACACTCTTATAGAAGGTAACCGGAAGCTTGCCCGATGGATTCACCTCGCCAAAGAGAACCTTGGCTACAGCCTCACCACCCCGCTCACCAGGATACCATGCCTGAAGGATTGCCTCGGCATTTTCCGTCTCAGGAACCATGGCGATGGTACATCCAGAACAGTTGACAAAGACGACACGCTTGCCTGCCTGATGCAGCATGGCAATGACCTGACGCTGAGCCTTCGGCAACTCCAGGTCGGTTCTGTCGCCGCCCTTGAATCCAGGCTCCTCAATCTCAAGCTGTTCTCCCTCCAGGTTTGGAGAGATACCGCCTACGAATACCACGGCATCCGCATCGCCCACCTCTGCCAGGATCTGCTCGCTGGTAGGCTTCGAAGTCTTCACAATGTCAAACTGCATCACAGCCACATCTTCCCTCTGGGTATAATCTATCTGAATCTTAACCGGCTTGCCTGCTTTCAGAGAGAGCGGTTTGATGATAGGCGCCACGCGGCCCCAGCACTCCCGCATATTCACGATGGTATCGCCATCCACTATCAGGCGGCAACCGTCATCAATACCCATATTGATGGTAAGATCCTCATCCCTGTCAGGAGTCAGCACTCCCTCATAGCGGGCAGAGAAATGAGTAAGATTCACACCCGGTGCAAACACGGTATTACCACCATTGCTCAGATTGATGGCAGTCTTCATCACATCCGTAGCCACCGGCTCGCCCTTCTGTTCCTGATTGTTCCAGTAGGTGGCCTTCATTCCCTCACGGAAGAGGTTGAAACGGCTTTCCTGCACCTCGTTTCTTGTCAAGGTACAAGCCGGAACATACTTCACCTCAGCCCCCTTCATATAGTTGCGGATGCCCTGGAGGATAGTGGTAGAACTGGTAGGATAACCCGAATAGTTGCCTCGCAGCATGATGGAGTCATTGGCATTAGGTCCCATCACCACAATCTTCTGATTGCGGTTCAATGGCAGCAGCTGGTTTCTGTTCTGAAGAAGTACGATACCTTCTTCAGCTATCTTCTCAGCCAGATCCTTATGAGCCTTGCAGGCGATGACGTTCTCAGGAATCTGAGTCCACGACACGGTTTCATCCTTATCGAAATCGCCCAGTTGGAAACGAGCCACCAGCAGGCGCTTCAGACTCTGGTTTACCTTATCTTCATTGATCATTCCCGCCTTCACAGCTTTCGGAATAGTACGATAGGCACTGCCGCATTCCAGGTCGGTACCGGCATTCACAGCCTGGGCAGTTGCCTCGGTAGCAGTCTTTGCCGTACCGTGATAGCCCGGCATATAGAAATCGTTGACTGCTCCACAATCGGAAGTAATCAATCCCTTGAATCCCCATTCTTCTCTGAGAATCTGGCGCTCAAACTTGGCGTTGGAACAGCAAGGAGCACCATCTATACGCTGATAGGCACACATCACCTCAGCCACATGTCCATCCTGTACCAGCGACTTGAAGGCAGGGAGATAAGTCTCCCACAAATCACGGGCTGGCAGATTCTCCAGATTGAAGACGTGGCGATTCCACTCCGGACCGCTATGCACGGCAAAATGCTTGGCACAAGCCAGTGTCTTGACATATTGGGGAGTCTTAGACTGATCAGAAGCCAGAACACCAGGAGCCGCCAGCGGTTTGCCGTCGAACGACTGTCCCTGCAAGCCATTCACCACGGCGAGTCCCATACGTGTGGTGAGATATGGATCTTCGCCATAAGTCTCCTGTCCGCGTCCCCATCTAGGATCACGGAAGATATTGACATTCGGAGTCCAGAAGCTCAGACTCTGATATCTCTTTACATTACCCGACTTCTTCGCCACCTGCGCCTTGGCTCTCGCCTCATCGCTTACGGCAGTAAACACCTGATAGAGCAAGGCATCATCCCAGGAAGAAGCCATGTGCATGGTGATAGGGAAAACCGTGGCATATCCGTTGCGTGCCACACCATGCAGCGCCTCGTTCCACCATTGAAACTGAGGGATACCCAGTCGGGAGATGGCAGGCGAAGCATCCATCATCAGCTTCGTCTTTTCCTCCAGGGTCAGGCGTGAAAGTAAGTCATTGGCTCTTGCCTCGGCAGAAAGGTTAGGGTTCTGATAAGGCAACAGCTGACTGGCTGGCTGTTGGGCATGAGCTGAGAGCGCCAGAGCGGACAGCATAGCCAATGTAAGTATTTGTTTCTTCATAACTGCTATTGTTATTACGTTAATATTGTATAGATTCGTTTTTTAAATGCAAAAATACATATTTTTCCTGAATACTGAGACTGATGAAGTGTTAAAAAACTCAGATTGTTTTCATTTTTATGTGATTACTTCCTAATTTTTTCGAATCATTCAAACAATAAAGCACTTTTTCCTTGCTGATTCCAAATATTAGTGCTAACTTTGCACTCAGAAACGACTCTATCTTTTTAGAAGACAAAGATACAATAAGAAAGATACAACAAGACAGTAAGATCGCAATAATATGGAAAAGATTCTAATAGTTGAAGACGACATCGCATTTGGAACCATGATTCAGACATGGCTCAGGAAGAAGGGATTCGATGTGGAGAAAACCACTTCGGTCAAGGCCGCCATACAGGTTTGCGAGGAAGCAGAAAGAGGATTCGATCTGGTATTATCAGACCTCCGCCTTCCCGATCACGACGGCATCTTCCTGCTGCAATGGATGAGAAAGCATGGCGTGCAGGTGCCTTTCATCGTGATGACCAGCTATGCAGAAATTCAGAATGTGGTGCTCGCCATGAAATCAGGCGCTACCGATTATGTGGCAAAGCCTTTCCATCCGGAAATTCTTCTGGATAAGATCAAGGAAGCAATCAAGACTCCGAAAAAACAGGATTCGAATGCAGCCTCAGCAGATAGTCTGCGTTCCACAGACTCAAATTCTACTCCTACAAACGCTGCAGCTGGCAAGCAGGCAGGAAATCAGGCTTCCTCTGCCAATGGGGATGTGCCCAAATACCTGGAAGGTGAAAGCGAGGCTTCACGCAAGCTTTACAGTTTCGTTTCGCTGGTGGCTCCTACCCCTATGTCGGTACTCATTCTGGGTGCCAGCGGTACAGGTAAGGAATATGTGGCAAGAAGAATCCATGAACTCAGCACAAGAGCCAATAAGCCTTTCTTCGCACTCGACTGCGGTGCCATTCCTAAAGAGGTGGCGGCATCAGAATTCTTCGGTCATGTGAAGGGATCGTTTACAGGTGCTGACCAGGACAAGAAGGGTGCTTTTGAGATTGCCAACGGCGGAACTCTCTTCCTCGATGAGATGGGAAATCTGAACTATGAAGTACAGGTGCAGCTGCTCCGTGCCCTCCAGGAGCGAAAAATCCGTCCGGTAGGAAGCAACAAGGAAATCGATATCGATATCCGACTGGTTTGTGCTACCAATGAGAATCTGGCTCAGCGTGTGGCTGAAGGCAACTTCCGTGAAGACCTCTACCACCGCATCAATGAGTTTACCATCTACATGCCGGAGCTGAAAGACCGTGGTGCCGACCTCTTCCTCTTTGCCGACCTCTTTATCAAGCACGCCAACAAGGAGCTGAACAGAAATGTGGAAGGACTCGACGGCAAAGCCAAGGAGCGAATTGCCGCCTACAACTGGCCGGGCAACCTGCGAGAACTGAACAATGTGATGAAACGAGCTACCCTGCTCGCCACAGGAAGATACATCGGAGTAACCGAACTGGAACAGAGTATGGCGCATATCCAGCCACAAGCCCCTACCGCCCTGCACGATGAAGAAACAGAACTGCAGAGAATAGAAGCTGCGCTGAAAGCAGCAGGTGGCAACAAGAGCAAGGCTGCACAATTGCTCGCCGTGGATAGAAAGACACTCTATAATAAGATGAAGAAATACGGTATCTGATAGAAAGATGGTATCTGATAGAAAGAAGTACGGCTTTTGATGATATGGGAAAATGGGGAATCTGATGACCATTCCCCAATTTTTTGGGGAATAATTCCACACTAATTCCACAGTTTCCACAATGTAGAATTCTGGCACAAAAAGCATTTACTACTGAGAATCAAGCTATTAGATAATTCTTTCGTTTTTTGGCACGCAGATTGTGATATTAGAAAGTGAACACGCCAATGAGCGGTAACGCAAGCAAGGCTGTTCACAAAGAAAGTAATAAATATAATATTCACAATAAAAAAAAAGATTATGAAAAAGTTAGTTTTCGCAGCTATCGCTGCCATGGTTATGGTTTCAGTTAGCAATGTATTCGCCAGCAACAAGATGGCAAGTGTATCATCAGTAGCTCCAGTTGACACAGTAGCTCCAGCAGACACAACAGTAGAGAAAGAGACACCAGCTGAAACTCCAGCAGAGACTCCTGCAGACTCTACCACAACAGGTTCTACTATAGCAAAGTAATATCACCTTTAAAAAATAGTAATTAACTGAGGAAAAGATAGAATAACACTAGTAATTACGCGTCGCTTTCAATCAGGCAGGAGACTAATGATAGAATTCATTGGTCTCCTGACTTGTTTTTAGCCCTTTTGTTTTCTAATATCATTTTTTTGCATTAACTTTGCAAACAAATATCTATCGAGCAAGATATCAGTCTGCTCATCAATTTTAAACGATTTCTCATGCACAAGAACAATATTCCTCTCAAGGTAGCCCTCGGATATAGCGCCATTGCCATTATCATGATTCTGGCAATCAGCCTGGTGTATAGTAACACCAAGAGCATCAATGCCATCAATGAAGCCTCGCGCGAATATATCCAGAAAAGGGGTGCCGCCGACAGTACCATCTCTTCCCTGCTCAAAGAGGAGCAGAGAAACCTGAAGCAACTGTCTGATGCCATGAGTGGGAAACCAGCACAGAACTATCTGCAGGATAAGGTGAAGAATCTGAATACGGGAAAGGATTCCATACTGGTTCACTCCAAGGCACCTCAAACCCACGAGGCGAAAAAGACTACGGTAGAGGTATTGAAGACCCGAAGGGGATTCTTCCGCCGACTCGCCGATGCCTTCAAGAAGGAGCACGCCGAAACCTTGAGCGTAAAACAAGACAGCAACCGGGCTGTCATCGATTCTGTTACCACCCCAGTAAACGTGGCGGAAAACGTGGCAAATATCCTAGAACAGATAGACAAGAAGGAGAAAGTGGAAACGCAAGACCACAAGCAGAGCATCAATAGGGAGATGGAAGAGCTGAAGATGGTGAGTGCCAAACTCGCCCTGCGCTCCGCAAAACATCTGAGCGATGTGCACCAGCGTGAGAAAGACAACATGCAGGAAGCCATCAAGAAGGCGATGGAAGCAAGAAAGCATCTGTTGTGGCAGATGGAACTGCTCGCCATCGTAGCCTTCTTTGCCATCGTCATCATGATCTGGTTTATCTGGCGCGATGCCAGAAAGGAGCGTATCTACAGGGAAAACCTGGAGGCTGCCAATGAGGAAATTCAGCGTATCATGAACCAGCGCGAGCGCCTGCTCCTCACCATCACCCACGATATCAAGGCGCCAGCTGCCTCTATCTCGGGCTTCATCGATCTGATGAAAGATTACGTCAGCAATCCTCAGGGCCTCGAATGCCTCCAGAACATCAAGAACTCTGCCGCTCATCTTTCACATCTCGTTGCCTCGCTGCTCGATTATCATCAGTTGGAGAACGGACTGATGAAGGTTCAGCCTACCTCTTTCTCACCGGCACAACTGGTAGCTGAATCGGTAGAGGGAATGAAATTGCGGGCAGAAGAGAAAGGATTGGAGATTTCATTCGACTGCAAGATGAAGGGGATGGGAACTTCGGATTCTTCGGGAACTTCGGATTCTTCGGGAACTTCGGATTCTCCAATGAAGAAGAAATTCTTCCGTGCTGATGCCTTCCGCATTCGTCAGATATTGGATAATCTGGTAAGCAACGCCATCAAATATACCGACCGGGGCAGCGTTACCATCCAGGCACAGGTTTCAGAAATCCTGGGCAAGCCTACGCTTACCCTGAGCGTAAAGGATACGGGAAAGGGAATGACCGATGAGGAGAAACAGAAGGTGTTCCAGGCGTTTACGAGATTGAAGAGCGCCCAGGGCATCGAGGGTACCGGTTTGGGATTGTCCATCACCCAGGAACTGGTTTCGTTGCTTGGTGGAGAAATCATCCTCCACTCTACCCTGGGCAAAGGTTCTACCTTCATCGTTACCATCCCTATCGAACCTGCCCCAAAGGAGGAGGCTCATGAAATGGCTCCATCAGAAGTCAAACATGATTCTTCTCCCGATTCTGCTCAAGATAAAGAAGGACAGAATTCTGGCAGCCATCAGGTTACTGATATAAAGAAGAAGCCGGAATTTGCCAACCACAAGATTCTGATTCTGGATGATGACAAGCTGCAGCTCCAGCTTCTCCAGGAGATGTTGCGCCGCATCGTAGGCGACACCTGGCAGGTATTCGCCTGCAACCATGTGATGGCTGCCCTCACCACACTACATAACGAACAGCCTGCCCTGATGCTGATGGATATCGAAATGCCGGAGATGAACGGCATGGATATGATTGCCCACATCAACCATACCAACATGATGGTGGTGGCAATGACGGCTCACGATACAAGCATTCTGGAACAGCTCCTGAAAGCAGGCTTCGATGATTGCCTGTTCAAGCCATTCAGTATGGAGAAACTGTCTGATATTTTGGGAATAGATTCCCAGCCTCAACTGGATGCCCAGTCTGAAACTCCATCCCAGCCAGATTTATCATCCCAGCAGAAATCCAAACCTCAGCTTGATGCTCTCCTGGCTTTTGCCGGAGGCGATGAAGAGGCAGCGAAGGAGATTCTCGATACCGTGAAGCAGGAACTTGCCGCTCATCTCACGAATCTGGAAGAGGCTGTAGAAGAGGAATCCTTATCTACCGACCGCATAGGAAAGGCGGCACATAAGCTTCTCCCTATCGCCACCATGATGCAGATGGGATGCCTCGAAGAACTCAAGGCGCTGTCATCTGAATACATCGGCGAGATAGAAGAAGCCGAGATCAGAGAAAAACTGAAGGCTGTGATTACGACCTTATCTGCTGCGGTGTCAGACCTGTATGCTTCTTGAAATATCGGCAGAAGAAACTGACGTCGGCGAAATGAAACTCCCAAGCCATCTCCTTGATGCTTTGCGTGCTTCGCTTAAGATGCAGCTTGAGCTGCAGAATCACGTATTGATCGATGATGGTCTTGGGGGTATGCCCCGTCACCTGACTCACAATGTTGGTGAGATATTTCGAAGAGATATTCATCTGGGCAGCATAATAGTTCACATCCCTTGATATCTTGTAATCCATCTCCAGCAGCATCATAAACCGATTGAACAATTCTCTTACCCGATAAGATTTTACTTCATCTGGTCGGTATTGCGGATTGCGCTGAAGATACTCATGAAAACCGATGAAGAATGCCTTCAACTGGCACAATACCAACTGCGAGATGCAGGTACATTCCGACTGGTCGAAATATACCTTTAATAAACCAAACATCCCATTGATGATGTTTGTTACTACGGGGGTATCCTGCCGGCAGCGGTCTTCCCGCAAGGAAGAATACACCGTCTGCTCCAGCTGCAAGCTTGCTTCGCGAAGCAAGGAAGGATTATATTTCAGGATTTCGGCTTGGAAGCAGTTCGCTATTTGAGGGGATTTGCAATCTCCGTTTTCAGTTTGAGGGAATTTGAAATCCCCGTTTTCAGTTTGAGGGGATTTGCAATCCCCGTCAACCTTCAATTCCACTACATCATTCGGGAAGAGCGTAATCACCGCCCCCTCATAAAGTTCCCAATCCTTATAATTCACATTCAGCATCGCCTTTCCTTTTCGGCAAATCAATATTGCTCCGTAAGTCAAAACTTGCGGACCCTCCTGCCATTCCTCCAAACCAGAGAGGAAAAGACTTGCTTCCTGCTGACTGCTTAATTCTGATAATTCCATCTACACCTTATTATATATAGAGTTATTATATCTCTTTATTCCTATTTCGGTTGCAAAATTACACAAAATATGTGATATAAAAGAACTATTATTCCCAAATCGTCCATCCGCTGCGAAATATTTAAAGCGATTGTTCGCTCAAAACTCCGTACCTTTGCACCCGAAATTCAAAAAGTAATGATCAATGATTAAGAAAATCTTATTTGTAAGCCTTCTGCTTGCAGGAGGAACCCATTGGGCTTCGGCTCAATCACAAACCACCGTAGGGGCGGCTGCTTCCTTGCCTGCCAGCAAGAAAGAAAACATGACCATCAGCCAACTCTTCCAGAAGGTGGAGGATAACAGCAAAACTCTTCGCACTTCATTATCAGGAGTAGAAGCAGCCCACCTCGGCATCGAAGCAGCTAAAAGCAAAAAACTGCCCGACCTCGATGCTTCCCTCTCTTTCAGTTACATCGGCAATGCGCTGATTACCGACCGCGACTTCAGCAACGTTCATGGTTTGAAATCTCCACATTTCGGCAACAACTTCGCCTTCCAGGCACAGCAGGTGGTTTACGCCGGTGGAGCCATCAATGCAGGCATCAAGCTCGCCGAACTCGGAAAGCAGCAGGCAGAGGTTGGCGTGAAACTCACCCGACAGCAGATTCGCTTCATTGCCCTGGGGCAATATCTCGACCTCTATAAGATAGACAACCGCATCAAGGTGTATGAAAAGAATATTGAGTTGACCCGCCAGCTCATCGATGACATCAAGGAGAAACAGACACAAGGCATGGCGCTGAAGAACGACATCACCCGATACGAACTCCAGATGGAAAGCCTCAAACTCGGTCTGACGGCACTCAGGAACAACCGAAGCATCCTGAACCATCAGCTTTGCAATACCCTTGGAATGAACCAGGGAAACCTGAAGGAAGAAGGAAGCCAGATGAACCAGACAAGCCAGGAGATTCAGATTATCCCCGATGCTACTATCGCCGACAAGACCTACGGCAAAAAGGGCGAGGCTTACTGGCAGACGGCAGGCACCCTGAACTCTCCACTCCTGGAGCAGAGCAGTAATGCCATCCGCATCGCCGAACAGAAAGAAAAGATTGCCAAGAGCAATCTTCTGCCTAAAGTGGCATTCGTTGCCGCTGACAACTTCGACGGACCTATTCTCTTCGAATTGCCACCTGTTGATAAGCACCTCAACGTCTGGTATGTGGGCGTAGGCGTGAAATACAGCCTCAGCTCGCTCTTCAAGAGCAACAAGCGAATCAAGCAGGCTGCCGTAGAGACCCGACAAGCTAAAGAGGCACATGCCGTTCAGGCAGAGCAGCTCAACAATAATGTGCAGGCTGCCTACGTGCAGTATCAGCAAACCTATGTAGAACTGGAAACGCAGCGAAAGAACGTGGAGCTGGCACAGCAGAACTACGACGTGATGAATGCCCGCTATCTCAGCCAGCTCGCTCTGGTTACAGACATGGTGGATGCCTCCAACCTCAAGCTCAATGCCGAGCTCAGCGAGGTGGATGCCCGCATCAACATCGTCTATGCCTACTATCGCATGAAGTACGTGGCAGGAGAAATTTAATTTTAAAATTCAGAATTAAGAGTTTTTATCGAAAACTATTATCAAGAGATTATGAGCAAGAAGATTATCAAGAGAATATATAATGTAGTGATTATCCTCCTTTTTCTGGGAGCTATCGGCTGGTGCTTCAGCCATTTCTATCATGGCAGCAATGTGGCTTACACAGATGATGCACAGGTAAACCGCCATATCACCCCTATCAATACCCGTGTGCCGGGATTCATCAAGGAGATTCGTTTCAACGATTATCAGCACGTAAAGAAGGGCGATACCCTCGTCATCATCGAGGATGCTGAGTTCCGTCTACATGTGGCTCAGGCAGAAGCCGGCTTGCGTGGATCCAAGTCAAGTTCTTCGGTAGTTACTGCCAGCATGGGCACCACCAATACCAATGTGCAGACTGCAGCTGCCGGCATCGAGGAGGCTCGTGTGGATATGATGAATGCCAAGCAGGACTTCGACCGCTTTGCAGCCCTGATGAAGAAGGATGCGGTAACCCGTCAGCAATACGACAATGCCTATGCCCGTTATCTGGGAGCCAAGGCGCGTTATGAGCAGGCAAGCAGCCGCAAGGCTAGCGCCGCATCAGTTCGCAATGTACAGACCCAGCAGCTCGGCGGTTCACGTGCCGGAGAGAGCGTGGCTGAGGCTCAGCTCAATCTGGCTCGCCTCAACCTTTCCTATACCGTAATCGTGGCAACCTGCGATGGCGTGATGGGAAGAAAGGACATTCACGAAGGCCAGTTGGTACAGCCTGGTCAGATGCTGGCTCGCATCGTGGATGATAACGATGTATGGGTGGTAGCCAATTATCGTGAGACTCAGATGGACGGCATCACCGTGGGCAAGACTGTAGATTTCACCGCCGATGCCATCCCGGGTGTAATATTCCATGGCAAGGTAGAAGCCCTTTCTGCCGCAGCCGGCAATGCCTATTCCATGATTCCTGTGGATAATGCCACCGGCAACTTCGTAAAGGTAGAGCAGCGTGTGCCTGTTCGCATCGCCCTTACCAAGGACAATGACCCGAAACAGATAGCCTTGCTCCGTGCCGGACTGAACGTAGAAACCAAGGTTCGCATCAAATAGAATGTTCTATAAATTATAAACTATAAAGAATGTTCTATAAACTATAAATTATTAATTATTAATTATTAATTAAAAAAAATGCCAGGACCTCCAATGCTTCAGGGACCCTTCCGGGTTCCATCGTTCAATGGATATATTCCTCGCCGGTTACAGCCTTGGATTTATCTCCTCTTCGCCTTCATCTTCCTGATGTCGGGCGGAATCTATGGAGGAGCCATGAGCCAGGTGATGGGCGAGTACAGTTTGATGAGAGAAGACGTACTCATGATCATCATGTTCAACGTGGTGGGCGTGGCGATGCCATTCCCCTTCCTCTTCAAGATGAAGTTCCACTTTACCAACCGCCAGCTCCTGCTGAATGCGGCACTGGTAGTGGCAGCTTGTAATTTCCTCATCATGTGGACCGACTCTGTGCCCCTGATGTGCATCCTCGCTTACATCGCAGGTTTCTTCAAGCTCTGCGGAACCTTCGAATGTATGAGCACCATCCAGTTGTGGATGACCTCCAAGCGCGATTTCACCATCTTCTTCCCCCTGCTCTACTGCATCGTGCTGGGAAACATGTTCCTCTCGCCCTGGGTCACCGAACACCTGATTTACATCTATCAGGATTGGCGCATCATCAACTGGGCGATGACGGGAGCCCTGCTCCTGGTGGCACTCATCGTGTATGTCACCACCCACGACTTCCGCTTCATGAAACCCATGCCCTTCATCAGTCTCGACTATCTGGGCTGCATCCTGTGGTCGGCATGGATGCTGGAGTTCATCTTCTTCTTCACCTATGGCGAGCACTACAACTGGCTCGATTCGAAGATCATGCAGATGGATGTATTGCTCTTTATATTTACCGGATATTTCTGCATCCAGCGAATGCTCCACATCCGTCACCCTTACATCGAGCCGGCGGCGTGGAAATATAAGCGACTCATCCCGCTGCTCATCCTCTTCGCCTTCGTAGAGTTCATGGGCAGTACGCCTAAAGTGCTGCAAACCGCCTTTACGGGTGGCGTGCTGCATTTCGGCAACATTACCACCAATGTGCTCAACTTCGTGGAATGGACGGGAGCCATCGCCGGCTGCCTCTTCTGCCTATTCTGGTGCAAGGTGCTTCATCAGAAATACACCCGTCTGCTCACGATAGGTGTAGCAACGATGGTATGTTATCCTGTGATGATGTATTTCCTCATCGATCCGGGTCTCAACATCGAGGCACTTTATCTGCCTTGCTTCCTGCGGAGCTTCGGCAACGCCATCTTCTTCTGCATGCTCACCGTGTATCTGGAAGAACTGATGCCGTTCCAGCATTTCTTCATGGGATTGACGATGGCAGGCATCATCCGCAACGGTCCGATGTCGGCGATGTGCTCAGGCCTATACAGTTTCGGGCTCCGTTATCAGATGGCAGACAACATGTCGCGCGGTTTGCCCTACGATGCCACCAGTCTTCTGATGCTCAGCATCCGGAATCTCTATGGCATCACCTGCCTCATCGGCATTGCCGTGCTGATCATCTTCCTGCTCTGGGATGTACAGCCCGTGAGAAGTACCCTGAAGAAGATGCCTTCCTGGAACTTCGTGGGTAAGAGGATGAAGAAAAAGAAAGGATTTGCGAAATAAAACCTATTATCATTACGGCTGTCAGTTTCTTATAAACTGGCAGCCGTTTTTGCTATCCAGCTACCCAAAACAACCCGAATAAGAGAAAAAGCCCGAAGAATCTTTGCTTTTTCAAACTTTATCCGTACCTTTGCAGTATGAAAACATTATTAGACGTTCATACACATACCATAGCATCCGGTCATGCCTTCAGCAGTTTGCAGGAAATGACCATGGCTGCAAAAGAAAAGGGTTTGGAAATACTGGGAATCACAGAGCACGGACCACATATTCCGGGCACCTGTGATCCCATCTATTTCAGAAACCTGCATTGTGTTCCCCGTCAGCTCTATGGAATCAAGCTGATGTTGGGAGCAGAACTCAACATCCTCAATACCCAGGGCGATATTGACCTCGATGAGGATTACTGGCGCATGCTTGATATCCGAATCGCTGGCATTCATAGCCTTTGCTGGCAGGGAGGAACCAAGGAAGAGAACACGCAGGGAGTCATCAATGCCATGCGCAATCCATTCGTGCAGATTATCTCCCATCCTGGAGATGGAACGGCTGAACTGGATTTCGAGGCTCTGATGAAGGTTTCCAAGGAGACGCATACCTTGCTCGAAATCAACAACCACTCCATGGCTCCCATCCGTCACAAGACGGTAGCAGCTCCCAATAACCTGGAACTGCTGGAACTTGCCAAGAAGTACGAGACCCCTGTCATCTTTGGAAGTGATGCCCACTTCTCTACCATGATTGCCGACTACAGCAACATTATGCCGCTGGTAGAGAAAGCAGAGTTCCCGGAAGAACTGATTCTCAACTATCAGCCGGAGAAGTTCATGGCTTATCTCAAGCCTACCCCTGAGAAATAGGAAAAAAATCGTTTCACATTTCATTTGCACTACTATGATTATAGAGGAAATTATCAAGTATAACGAGGAATTCGTAGCCAACAAGGGCTACGAAAAGTATCTTACGAGCAAATACCCAGACAAGAAACTTGCCATTCTTTCCTGTATGGATACCCGCCTGACAGAGCTTCTGCCGGCGGCATTGGGATTGAAGAATGGAGATGCCAAGCTCATCAAGAATGCCGGTGGACTGGTTATCAGTCCATTCGACTCTGCCATGCGCAGCCTCCTGGTTGCCATTTACGAACTGGGTGTAAAGGAAATCATGGTTATCGCCCACTCCAACTGCGGTGCCTGCCACATGAACGGACAGCAGATGAAGGAATTGATGCTCAAGCGTGGCATCCATCAGGATGTCATCGACACTATCGGACTTTGCGGTATCGACCTAGACCATTGGCTGGAGGGATTCCATGACACCGAGGATTCTGTAAGAAATACGATTAATACCATCCGTACTCACCCTCTTGTACCAAAGGATGTCAATCTGCATGGTTATATCATCGATTCCCAAACGGGTAAGCTCACTGAAGTAATCTAACTTTCGGCCAAGATCATCTGCATCAGTTCAACATATCTATGCCTATCACTTTCTCATGGGCATAGATAATACGAAGCACGGCTTGATAATACAGAACATCAGCCGGTGATGAAGAAGAAAATGTATCATCACTGGCTGATGTCTGAAAAGATTTAGAAAGTGAACTGCTCCAGTTTCAAGCCGTTCTTAGTAAGAGCTTCAATCTTTGGAACCAATGTAGTGAAATGCTCAGAAGCCATGTGAGCTTTCAGGACTTCCTCATTCTCCCATGTCTCGCAGATCATCATCACACCATTGCGAGTTCCACTGGTGAAATAGTCATAGGCAATATTGCCATGGTCCTTCAAAGACTTCTCTACCAGTTCCTTACACAAGGCGTTGATTTCCTCAACCTTTACCTCCTCCTTTTTCTCAAAAAACACATTTAATCTAATCATAGTTCTTTATTTTTAATATTGACTTTGTATTCAATTGCCGATTGCAAAATTACCATTTTTTTATGAATACCCCAACAAATTATGCGCTATATTTTTGTTAAAATTAGAAGTTTTTCCATTTTTTCTTGTGTCATTAAGATAAAAAGCGTGATGAATGTGCAGAAGAAGAAGATAGTTTGTACTTTGGAAATGCTTCGGCTTTTCGTATTTTTGGTTTGGAAATGCATCGAAATCTGAGAGTTTTTGGTTTGGAAATGTGTCGAAACAACGGATATTTTGGTTTGGAAATGCTTATTTCTTGCTAGTTTTGTTTGGATTCTTGAAAATAAGTTGTATCTTTGCACCATGTTTTTAATGCATTTGATTTCTGAAAGCTATCTTTCAATATGATCATTTGGATAAGACATAACCGAATTTTTAAAGATAAATGTATGTTTGAAAGAATCGCCATCAAATATCTTCGCCATTGGGCGAAAAAGGAAGATCGTAAACCGCTGGTTTTGCGAGGGGCTCGACAGGTGGGTAAGACAACATTGGTAAAGTTGTTTGCCAAGGAGTTTGATACCTATATTTATATGAACCTGGAGGAGAAGGAATATGCTGAGTTGTTTGCTGCAGACTATTCTTTCGAAGATTTATTGGCAGGAATTTATCTCAAAGCTAATGAACCGTTGGATTTCGGAAAGCGCACCTTGATTTTTATCGACGAGATACAAAATGAGCCGAAGGCTGTGCAAACCTTGCGCTACTTCTATGAGATTCATCCTGAAATCTATGTGATAGCAGCGGGTTCTTTGCTGGAAAGTCTGATGGGCCGACATATCTCTTTCCCTGTTGGCCGTGTAGAATATATGGCTTTGCATCCATGTACTTTCGTAGAGTTTCTTCGTGCCATGGGGCAGAAACTGATGGCTGACAGTATAGAAAACATGTCCTTGCCAGCTTCTTTGCATTCTTCGGCCATGGAGTGGTTCAAGAAGTACATGATTGTGGGAGGTCTGCCGGAGGCTGTAGCCAATTATGCCAAGTATAAGGATATTGTCAGGCTGAATGAGGTGTTTAATGCGCTGCTTTCAGGCTATCGGGACGATGTGGAAAAATACGCCAGCAAACCCAAGGAGCAAGATGCCATCCGATACATTCTGAACTATGGCTGGACATTTGCTGCCCACCGAATCCAGTTTTCCAAATTCACAGGTTCTTCTTTCAAGGCGGCAGACACAGGCAATGCTTTCCGGATATTGGAGAAAACGCTTTTATTGGAGTTGGTATATCCTCAAACAACAGCGTCATTTCCGATTTTGCCCGACTTGAAGAAAGTCCTAAGTTGTTATGGATAGATACGGGCTTGGTGAATTATGTTGCAGGCATACAAGAAGACCTGCTTTTTAGCAAAGACACCGATGAACTTTGGAATGGTGACATAGCAGAGCATATTGTAGGTCAGGAATTGTTAGGCTCAACGTTTATGTTTGGCGAGAAAAGATTGTTTTGGGTACGTGAAGCCAAGAACTCTCAGGCAGAAATCGACTTTCTGATAAGATACAAGTCGCACCTGATTCCGATAGAAGTAAAGACCGGTAGCAATGCCAAACTCCGTTCCTTGCATCTCTTTATGGATGAATCGAAAGAGAAGGTGGCGCTGCGTCTCTGGAATGGTCCGATGACCTCGGATACCGTTACGACTCAGAAAGGTAAGTCTTTCACTTTATATAATATTCCGCTATATTATGCCGGTTATCTGGAAATATTCCTGGACAGTATAAACAATACCATCATTTGACAATGGTGTAACTATACTTTAAGCAATACGTACAGAAAAAGGAAAAAGCTTTGAAAATGAGATCGTTTTCAAAGCTTTTTTCTTTTTTTTCTTGCATCATTCAGATAAAAGCCGTATATTTGCAGCAGATTAAATACGCAAGCTTATGAAAGAGAAAAGATATACATTGCCAGAAGAGCAGAAAGATGCAGCTTTCGTAGCAGAGCCTGCACCAGCCTATCACGGAAATGCCGCCATAGCACTTCCCGAAGATGAATGTGCAGAAGAAGATATTGACTGGAATAAGATTCCAGTGGGCTGGCATCCGGCCAATGAAGAAGAAGCCGTGGCTAGGATTGAAGCTATTGAGGCGGAGTATGAAAGGACAGGCATTAGCTATAGTGTAGAAGAGTTTTTCAATAAACTAAACGAAGAACGAACATGGCTAAAGTAACACTACGCAATAGCTTTCTTCAAATTTATAAAGAAACAACCGACTATAGTTATCAAAACTTTGGTCGACTTTGCGTTCAAAGATTTGACGAAAGCTTGCAAGCAATAATAAACAGACTTAGCAAACATCCTCTTTCTTCACCCAGAGAGCCATTGCTTAAGCGATTCCACCGCCCTTACCATAGTGCGATTATCAAGGAGAATTGGAAGATTATCTATCGCTACGACGAAGCCAACGACCTCGTCATTTTCGTAGATCTATGGGATATGAGAAGAAGCCCTAGATATCTGATTAGACAATTCAAAAGAAAACTATAAAGGAAAGAGCTCTAACTGTATGATTGAAACGGGCTGAAAGCCCAAAAGCTCCTAGCCCAGGGCAGCACCCTGGGTACACTCGCAATCAGCAATGCGCCCTGTAAGGGCAAAAGCTTAAAAATGTATTGTTTTTCAAAGTTTTCTCCCATTTTCCTTGCACCATTCAAATAATAATCGTATATTTGCAGCGACATAAATAACAATATAATTAATAGGAGGGTAAAATTATGTCAAGACCAATTAGAGAAACGCCAATATTATATGGTAAAGACGCAAAACGCTTTGTTGAAGAAATGAAGCGTGTAGAGAGTTTAACTCCTGAACAGCGAAAAGCTAATAGAGAAAAGCTACAAGCTGAAATCGCTGTTCTTGACAAAGAATGGAATTTAACTTATAATGCACTCAGAGAATAACATAACATACTGATAATCAAAAGCAAGTATTCCGTTAGGCGTTCCGACGGATTTGCAATCCGGCGTTAAAAAAGGTTCGACCTATTAAAGCCGGGGGATTTGCAATCCCCCTACCCTATTTCTATGTTTTTAGTTATTATCCTTTCCCCTTATCACCTCCAATACCTTTCCAAGATGATAAGTTACCAAACCATCCTCATAGGTGGTATCCAATACCTGAACCACGGCATTATCCCTATCCGAATGATAACCCACATAAAACCATATCACATCGAAACGACGGAGATAACGCCTGCCATCAGCCTCATCAACGTAAGTATATTTGTTAAGCGTGTTCTGCTTCAACGATCGATACTCCTCGGTCTTCACACCAGATACAATTTCCTCGAAAAAAGCCTTCTCGATAACCAGCGTCAAAACCTTCAAGCCCGAAAGATTCAGCAGAGATGCCTTCTTCTCTATCCGCTGCTCCAGACATTGCTGCTCCTTGTTATAGGCAAAGTAGATGATAGTGCCATTCATGATTTTCTGAATGATACTGTCGATTATTTCCAGCGGAACCTGATACCATTCCGTAACCTCATGCATCTCTCCCTTATCATCAGCCACCTTGAAACGGAAGTTCACCGCCTGCAACACCTGATGAACCAGGTCCTCAAACTTTTGGGAGTGCATGTTCACTATCTTGTATGTGCTTACTATCTCTACAGGTGCCATCAGATAAGTAGGCTCGTGCTCGGCATTTGCCACGCGTTCCTGCACCCGATTCGTAGAGAAACCTATCTTATAGAGATCCTTGATGTTTCTAATTTCTGGATTCTCAGATTTCGAACGAAGCACGTAGATATAACCCGTTACCTGGTCTTCCAGCTTCACATCCTCAGGATTGAAGAAATGAGCATCCGTCTCCTCCAGAGTTTCGGTGATGGCATAACCACTTGCCACCACACTCTTGCGAAGTGTCTGGAGATAGATATCCGACTCCGTACCATTTTCATAGATACAGCGAGTTCTGCCATCGAGCAAACCATTGGTACCCTTTTTCTTCTCAATAATCTTATACAACAAAACCATCTGACCATCAACAAAATAATAGCGTCCAGCCAATAAACTCGTTGTCTTCGAGATTCTCTGTAACTGTCGCTTCCCGGTCTTCAAATCATGATGCACTTGTTCAAAGAGCGGCTTAAACTGTGCGAAGTCCTCACACAGTTTTCTTTGCGCCACGTGGTCGGGCGCATCCTTCTTCTGAGCCATTACCTCTTTCATGTCGGCAGGCAAATCGAAGAGCTTTGCCTCCTGATAGGAAACATCCATCAAGGGGTCGCTGAATATATCTTCTAATTCTTTATCAATATCCATATCACTATATATAATAAGGTGAAATTCCATAGCCTATCCCAACAGATGATACTCATCATACTGTCTGAGGCTATCCGTTGCCTTGGTTCGCAGAGCCTTAAGAGATGCAGCAAGCAGCTTTTCTTTCAAGCCACCATCAGCATTGGGCTCGCATCCGTGCTCTGCCACCCACTTGTTGACATCGAGCAATTTCTGTGCCAGCCTGTCATCGGGCGTCGGCGCCTTCGGTTTCGGACGCACATCCGCCAACAAGGGGTCATCAAATATCTCTAATAATTCTTCCGGCCAATCCATCTATGTTAATGTTAAATGTTGAATGTTAAGTTCCCGAATTACTTTTCCGGCTCATACTCCAATCCCATCATCTTTCGAATCTTCAGGTTCTTGAGTTTCTGGAATGCAGCAGCCAGTTCCCTTACCTTCGGGTCAGGGTCGTTGATGTCTGGGCGCAGACCGTCATGCTCTGCCACCCATTGCTTATAGGGTCCCTTGAATAGCATCATTGCCTGTTCGATGGTCATATCGAATTTCTGTTCAGCCATCGTGTCCTGGATAATCTTCAGGGTCTGCTTATCCACATTCTTCGACAACACCTCGTAAGCACGCTGGAAAGGATTGATGGAATCAATCAGATTGATGCTCAACTGGTCGATGTTAATCATTCGGTTTGCCAGTTTGATGAGGCGATTGCCTTCCGACTCTTTCTCCTCATCGTTTGCCGAAGCATCGAAGTCGATAGGATTTCCCTTATCATCCACCACTTCACCACCCTTGACAAGGGTATCAAGCAGCAGGCGCTGACGAACTTCTTCCACTTCGTCCTCGCTCAAATCCGGATACTTTTCACGAATCACTTTCGGAATGAGCGTTTTGGTAATGGTTTCAGCCGTAGTACTTCCGCTGATGGCTTTCACCACCAGTTCGTCTTGCAAGATAGAAGCCTTCAAATCATCCAACTGTTCCTCTACAATCATCTTCGTCTTCTCGCTCGACAAAGGTTTCAAGCCCTCTATCACCAGGGTACGGGCATCCAGCGGACTACCCTCATCACTATCCACATCCTTCACCGTCTTGAAATGCCAGCTAGGCGCCATCACCTGCTCCATCAGAAGCGATGCGGTAATGGCTTTCAGAAAGTCGTTCACCGCCACCTTCACATCGGGCTGATTGGCATCAGGCATTCCTATCATGTTTACAAACTTAGCCGTCTCCTTACCCTCGCAATCACGGGTGCATCTTCCGATAATCTGCACCACTTCGGTCAGCGAGCCACGCACACCGATGGTCAGACATTCCTCACACCATTGCCAGTCGAAACCTTCCTTGGCAGTACCCAGAGCGATGATAATATCTACATCATCACGCTTCTTTATCCGCTGCAAATATCCCTGCACCAGATTGCGAGTCTCGGCGTGGTCTTCCACCAGATCGGCAACCTTCAGTAGTCTGCCGTCCTTGGTTCTGATGTGATAGATGCCGCCATTGTTGTAATCCCGTTCTTCTACATTACCGATAATCTTGATGATTTCATCCACCTCCGTGTATTTACCCAAACCGCTGGATGCTCGGGAGTTGACACTCGGAATATGAATGATGGTCTTCTTGGTAGTATCCAGCACCTCGGCGATATGGTCGAGATAACTGCCGTGATAGAAGTGATAGCCCAGAACGAGGTTCTTGAGATATCGATAACCATTGAGTTGCTGATAATAGTTGTAGGTTACCGGGAAGAAACGGGCCTCATCCTCAGCCCTCAACACCGGAACACCATCACCTCGGAAGTAACTGCCCGTCATGGCAACAATATGACCGGTGGAATTGTTCATCACTCGGCGCACAATGTCGCCCAAACCGCTGTTCACATCAGCACTTGTATGATGAAACTCATCTATCGCCAAGAGGCAATCATTAAACTCCTCGTCGCTTATCTCCTTCATACCGTTTCTGAGTGTGGCATGGGCACAAACCAGGATATTGTTTTTATCTTGATGGAAGAATTTCTTAAAGCGTACAGCCTTCTCTTTCTCGTCTTCAGTATCGCAAAGATTATACTGTTGCGCCACCCTCCAATCGGCGAAGAAGCCAAACTTCATCAGGTCGGTGTTTTGGAAAGAGCGGCCGATACTCTTTTCAGGCACAGCCACTACTACCTTCTTGATGCCCTGATTCTTCAGCTTATCCAGGGCGATGAACATCAAGGCGCGACTCTTGCCAGATGCCGGTGGTGCCTTAATAAGCAGAAAGCGATGGTTGCGGGCTTCGTAAGCCTTGGCTTGCATCTCTCGCATACCGAGTTCATTCGTATTACTCGATTTACCCGTTTGCAGATACGAAATATCAACGATATTATCATTTATCTTGTCCATAAGCCATTCAATTTATTACTTGTTAGCTGTCATTTTCTCATAGAGTTTGAAGAGGCATTCCAATCGAGCCTCATCATTTGGGAACGGAGCACCAGGATAGCAGCTTTCTACGATGGCATCCAGTTCCTCATGTGCAGCACGCAAATCCTCCGGCATCTTTTCCGGATCGTAAAGATCTGCAAGCGTCTTCTCGGGATAGTTTTCACGAGCCAGAAGCACATTCGTTGCCGCCTCTTCAATCTCGGACTTCTTGGTGTCGGAGATGGATGGGAAGGGGAAAGTGTTGTAGCAGAGACCTGCGGAATATCTGTAATCAGTCTTTAATCTGCCTCCTACAGTACGAACCCATACCATGTGCATCTCGCTGGTGAGAATGCCAAAGAGCCATAGTGATGCGTCATAGATAGCGAAAGCAGAATCTGAAATAACAGTTCCCTTGTCCAAAAATCCCATAGGAATGTACTTTCGCCTTTCAGACGATACACGAGGAATGATAATCTTGTCTCTATCTAATATCGGATGCTCTCTAAACTGATAAGGTTTTTCTGCCAATTTCAAACAAGCAGCATCAGTACTATCCAACCGAAGTTCTTTAGTTCTTTTTACACGCCTAGCAATCTCTTCATTTTTCAATGCCTCATCAGCATCCTGTTCGTCTATCCACAAACAGTATCTAGGCTTCCCATTTATAAATTCTTCAGAACCATACATCATTCGCAAATACTTAGAGAATGATGAATATTTGGCTATAAAATCTTCATATTCAACTTTGTTGAACAACAAGTTACCATTATCATAAGGCATGCAGCCAAAGCATAATTTCGGATAGCCATCAGGTGTATGAACATCCTTATGTACTATCGTTTCTGTTCCTACAGATAAATAAGGATTTATCACAGAAGATTCTATTTGTTTGTCGGAGGTAAACAATAGTTTCTTATTATTACTCTTATTGAACACCCCAACAATCACAACAGTAACACCGGCATTATATTTTGCATTATTGGTCCATTTGAAAGAAGTATAAGCAAAAGCTATTTCTTCATTCATTTTCAAAATTTGAGGCCAAAGCACAGATACTTGTTCTCCTTGGCATATTGAGTTTGTACTCACATAAGCGTACTTGGCTTTGGATTCATGAATATATTTTGCTCCCAAATAGAACCAAATTGTAATATAATCCAGTATCTTACTATTCTTCAATTTACCAAAGACATAACTTATATCTTCTTTCTGCTCCTTGGTTTGCAATTTGCTCCCCAAATACGGTGGATTTCCAAATACAAACACTTCTTCATCCTTGGTATGCGGGCATACTGCCTCCCAATCCATTCTACAAGCATTACCACATTTTATCTGGTCGATATTATGCAAAGGCAAGGCAGCAACATTCACACCGAAATCGGCGTGAAACTTGTTGTTCATCTGATGCTCGGCAAGCCAAAGCGAAAGCATGGCTACCTCGTGAGGGAAGTCGAGAAGTTCAATTCCAAAGAACTGTTTCAAACGGATGCACGAACCATCAATAAAGTCGAGCATCTGCTCCTGCGTACACTTCTTGCGGAGATGCAGAATATCCATTTCGAGCAAGCGCAACTGCTTATAAGTGATAATCAGGAAATTACCACTACCGCAAGCTGGGTCGAAGAACTTCATCTTGCTCATTCTTACCATCAACCTATTGCAACCATTAATGATTGGTCGGCACTCGTCAGTAAACTGATTATGAGTCAATAAGCTCAAATCATACAGATTCTTCTTCTGCGCATAAAACTCTTCCAGTTTCTTATATTCCCCTCTCAAATCATCCATAAAGAGCGGATTGATTACCTTCATGATATTAGGCACACTGGTGTAATGCATACCTTCCTTGGCACGCACATCAGGATTCACTACCGCCTGAATCATACTACCGAAAATATCCGGATTGATGTCCTTCCAATCCAAGTCACCGCATTCGATGATAATCTTTCTAGCCTTATAACCCATCTTTGGGATAGGAATGTAAGAGGCAAAAAGACCGCCATTCACGTAAGGAAACTGATTGATTTCCTTGGTAAGTTCTTCCGAACGCTCCTTGTTTGGCACATTCATCACCTGGAATGCCTGACCTAGCATCTCGCCGAGATCGGAACCATCTTCCTTGGTAAATTGCTTGATAAAGTTGGTAAAGAGATTTTCGGCAAAGATACCTGTGTCTTCGGCAAAGAAGCAGAAGAGCAGGCGGGTAATGAAGATGTTAAGGTCGTGCAAGTCGTCATCACTATTATATTCGTTATAAGCACGAATCTCATCATGCAGTTTGGCAAGTTTCTCAGCAGCCTTCACATCGGCAGGGTTTTCTGCCATAGTGTGTACTCGCTCTACGTTCATCAAAGGATAGAAGAAGCCAAAGTCGCTGTGCATCTTGACGAGTTTCTGCTCGTAAGTATCATTCTCACGAGTATCATAAGCAAGGAGGGTTTCACCATCGCTCACCGCAATAATCTTTGGTGCAGCCTTCTTTACCTGAGCATCAGTCTTCAATGCCTCCAACCTGGTGGTAAGATGCAAAGTATCTACAGCCTGATAGCAGAACAAGCCTTTGATAAGCAAACCGTCGAATGTCTTCAAGATACCCTTTCCTTCCTTGTATCTCAACACATCCTTTTCGCTTTTACCAAAAGCCTTCAGTATCTCGTAGCAAACCTCAGAGGCTGGCACCACTTTTATTTTAAACGATTCTAATCGGGATTCTATTTCCTTATAGCTGAGTTGCAGTTTCTTTGCCATAGCTTCCGTTGCCGATGGGAGCATAGCAAAGCCTTGCCATCCTATTACTCCACCGATTCCCGAAAGCAGAAACCATCTGATTTTAAAAGATTATTTTGATTCTAGTCCAGCCTCATCGCAAGATAAGGAATAGGATAACCGATTAGCTATCAAAAAGGAAGGCGTAGGGAATCTATCACTTACATAACCCTTGCTCTTCGAGGATTCGCGGTCCTATGGTGTCAAGGATAAGAAGCAACAGATGCCTACGCCTAACGGGTATATATATGATAGCACAGAGCGTACCCCTTCAGACGAAGGGGCACACCTATGCCATGTGTATATACACAGTGGGTAGACGCCCACTGCTGTCTCCCTCTGAACACCATATTAAATTTTGCGAATTTCGAAGAGTCAGAAGAAAACGTAGAGAACGTCTTTCTTAATTATGATAGGCCAAGCCATGGACTTTTACCTAGCCAGCGACTCATCGCCAGCCATCCACAGCAAGACAACTGCAAAAGTACGAAAAAGAATTGGGATTTGCAAGAAAATCGAAAAGTTTCTTGCAAATCCCAATAAAATTGGTTATAAAGCAGCATATATTCAAGGCTTTTGCCCTTACAGGGCGCAGGGGGACAACGTCTTAATACCCAGGGTGTTGCCCTTGGCTAGGAGCTTCTGCCCTTTCAGGGCGTGCCGCTGTTTTGCAGTAGCATCACTCCTTCACTCTCTACATTATTATAAAAAGGACTGCCCTTTTTGCTCTGCCAATCCTTCATCGAATACACAATCGGGTGAATCATCTGATTGATTTGCCAACCCAATTCCCATAGAGGATAGGTATAATTATCATGATCCTGCTCGTCTATCTTATCCTTATTCAGAAGCACAAGGATGTCCCAGTCGGAATCTGCCTTGGCATCCCTTCTGGCCCTTGACCCAAAAAGAATAACCTTGGCATCTTTCGGCATAATCGACTCCGCTTTCTTCTGAATCGACTTGAGTACCTCATCTTCAAGACGTTCCTTATTAACTACCAACATAATAGTATCAGTTTATAAGACAACCTTCTTTTAGCATAGCTAGAAATACATCAATATCAATTGCCGTAAAATCAAATTTTGGATTAAATCTAACTACGTTATAATGATGATCTTGAGTCACGATATATTTCGCATTGGCAGATATTGCACAATCGACAAACTTATTGTCATCTGGATCTGATTTTATCAACTGATATCGCTTTTGTGGATTAATAAAAATTGTATTAGAAGATGCTAATATAGCATTGATAATATTATTTGCTACCAATGAACCGACCTTTCTTGTCAATATCTCTTCATATTCCAAAACAACCTCATTCGAAACACACAACAAGTACTTTCCTGCCAAAAAGTCAAGAAGAATCTGATGATAGGGACTCTTTCTAGGAATCGACATCAACAAACAATTGGTATCTAACACTATCCGTTGCATTTATTCAGAATAAGGCGTTCTCATATGTTCATGCTTCCATTGCTCAATAGTATTTTCATCAATCAAGCCCTTATCCCACAATTCATCTGCGGCATCTATTGCTTTTTGCGCAAAATAACTAGATAGCATATCCGTGATTTCTGCCATCTGCTGGTCAGTATTGACATTAGACATCAATTCTACAACCCTTTGCTGATATTTATTTAATGAAGTTATTGTCGTCATAACACTACCATTTTAATTACACCGCAAAAATACGAAAAAGATTCGGAACTAACAAATATTCTGAGAGATATTTGCATTTATTCTTTTCTCTTCACCCAAACCTTGTGACTGCCGCTGCCCATAGAACCTATCGGCGAATTTCTGTCGGCGGTGATTTCCTTCAACTCCAGGGAGGCGGCGGTGCGGCTCAGGTTGTTGATGTAGGCATAATCTGAAAGGGTGATGAGACCATTGGCTTCTATCACCTCCAGGGCACGGGCAATTCGTTCTTCCCTGGAATAGAGCTGCTTGCGAATCACCTTTACGCCACCCATATCACGCTCCAGGTCATGGTCGGTTTCATGCTTCACACTCTTGAGAAATTCAGGAGATGCCTTGAAGTTGATGTCCTTCACTCCCACCTTGCGATACGTCATCTTATCCTCTGCACTCTGCATTTCCGTAGGCTTATCGTCCTCGAAACCGAGGGAGAGCGAGAAGGTGCCGATGCCTTCCAGATTCACATTGTAGCCCATGGAGAGCATTTCTACCAGCATATCAGCCACATCCAGCAACACAGCCTCCGTGGTACTTTCCGAAATACCACGATGGTAGCCCTGCATCCTCTTGATGAACTCTTTTCTGGATAGTGTCCGGTTGGTCACTATCTTGGGATAAACTCTGCGCTTGCCTTCATTACGCATATCAGTTAACTCCTGCAACTTGTACTTTGCCATAACGATTCCTTTCTTATTAATATTGTTATCACTCCATATTGAGATAGCCATTACAGTCAAGAGTAATGATGATTGCTCCTCATCATAATAGTTCTCAAACCTAGAGATAAAAGTATTTATCCCTAGATGAAAGTTCCGTTCAACGACGTTGAACCGACATTCATAGACGTTGAATGCAAATTCAGCGACGTTGAACGTACATTCAACGTCGCTGAACGAAACTTTCTATTAGGCAAAAATACATTTTTTCCTAATAACAACCAAGACTTTTCCTAAGATTAACACAAAATTAATACTGGAAGGAGGGAGAAAGGAGACAAGAGGCATGGAGAAAGAAGATAAGGGACATGAAGAAAAGATGTTTATTATTTGGTAGTCTCACCATTTATTCGTATCTTTGCCAACAAAGAGAATATCACTTAAAAGAAAGGCGAGCAATTATGGCAAGAAAACTATATCCGATAGGATTACAAACTTTCGAACGAATCCGAGTAGAGGATAAGTTCTACATCGACAAGACGGAATATGTATATCGTATGGCACATACGGATGGTACTTATTTCTTCCTGAGCCGTCCACGACGTTTCGGAAAGTCGCTGTTGCTAACCACCATGCAGAGCTATTTTGAAGGAAAGAAGGATCTTTTCAAAGGACTCGCCATCGAAAAGCTAGAAAAGGATTGGATAAGCTATCCGGTGCTGCATTTCGATATGAGCATGGGCAAACACATGGAGATAGCCCAGCTGGAAAGATATTTCGACCAGCAACTTGCAGAACAAGAGCAGAAATGGGGCATTACGAATCCGGCTGTTGATGCCAACGTCCGCCTCATCTCACTTATCCAAACTGCCTATAGGGAAACGGGCAAGCAAGTGGTAATACTGATTGACGAATATGATGCCCCTTTGCTTGATGTGGTGCACGAGGATGAAAAACTGGAAGAACTTCGCAACGCCATGCGCAATTTCTACAGTCCGCTAAAAGGATGCGAGAAATTGCTCCGCTTCGTATTCCTCACAGGCATCACCAAATTCTCCCAGCTCAGCATCTTCAGCGAATTGAACAACATCACCAATATCAGTATGGACGAGCCGTATGCCGGCATTTGCGGAATTACGGAAGATGAGCTGGAGAACGGAATGCGGGATGACATAGAGGCACTTGCAGAAAAATTAAACCTGTCGTACGAGCAGACGTTAGCTAAGTTAAAGGATAATTATGACGGCTATCATTTCACATGGCCTTCTCCTGACGTTTATAATCCGTTCAGCTTATTAACCTGCTTTGCCAAGCAGAAGATTGATTCCTACTGGTTTAGTTCCGGCACTCCTACTTATCTGATCAATATGATGCGCAATTTCAACTTTCTGCCAGCGAACCTGGGCGAGAGTATGGAAGCCGGAAAGGATGACTTTGATGCTGCCACAGAAACCATGACCACCATCATGCCGCTGCTCTATCAGAGTGGCTACATCACCATCAAGGATTATGATGAAGAAACGGAACTCTATACCCTAGCCATTCCTAACAAGGAAATAAGAGTTGGATTGTACAGAAGTTTGTTGCCTCATTATCTGACCTCAAAAACTGCGATGTGCAATACCACCATCGCCAAGATGTCGGTGCTTATTAAACATGGCAAGATAGATGAAGCCTTACAGTTATTGAAATCGTTTTGGGAGACGGTGCCTTATTGCGACAACACCCATTACGAAGGGCATTACCAGCAAACGATGTATATCATCTTTGCCTTGCTTACAAATTTCAGGATTATAGTGGAGCAGCATACGTCAAAGGGTAGAATTGATATAACCATGGAGACGGATGATACTATCTATGTGATGGAACTGAAGTTTGGAAAGACTGCCCAGGAGGCTCTTGAGCAGATAGAAAGCAAGCATTATGCCGATGCCTTTGCCATGAGCGGCAAAGAAATTATCAAAGTAGGCATGAGCTTCAATATCAAAGAAGACAACACCATCGTGTTCGATTGGAAATCATAACAAGTTTAGATGATAAAAAGAAAAAGCGTGCAAGCAACATTCCTGCTGCCAGCACGCTTTTTCATTTATCTTTTTTCCTTTTATCTTATTCTTCATTTATCCTACAGCCATGCTCCGAATCTTGCGCTTGGCAATGGGGCGGTGAAGTAATAGTTCTGGTCATTATTCTTATCCAGGAAATTCACCTGCTTCATGCCGAAGAATGGCAGACCTTGTGGAAAGAGGCGGGCAAAATCAGTAACGCCACCTGAGAGGGCAGGACTGTTATCCTGATACTCGAAATTCCAGGTCTTGTCGAATGCCAAAGGAGCACCCTGGGCTACATCATCAATTTCGCAATTGATGTTCATCTTCTCGCTCTGCTTGAAACTCTTGAAGAGAGGATTGAGCTGACCAGCCACGCTGCTCTTGATATCGGTATCAAACCAGATGCCAAGCGCCGCATCCTTCGCCATCTGCTCTACTCCAGTTGAGGTAGATGCAAAATAGTAGTTTGGTGTAAGACGGCTGTGCTCCATATCAACACCATCCTTCTTTGGCTGTTTCAGGCCGAAACGGGAATCGTAGATAAGGTTGTTCACGAAGATTGGCTTCGCTGCCTTCTCTACCCAAACAGAACCACCCTTCTTGTTCTTTGAACGGCGCCAGCCGCAGTTGATGATGGTGTTGTTGTAGGCGGTCATCTCGGTGAGAGGAATCACCTCGCTATTGCCGGCATTAGAAAGCTTGAAGCCGTTGGTGCAGGCGTTGTAGATGATGTTGTTGGCTACATCGAGCTTGCAACCCGCCTTCACATTGATGGCCTCACCGCCATCGGCTGCATTTCCGCTATCAGCAAAGATGTTGTTGATAATCACACCATTACCACCTGTGAAGTAAGTCTGGTCGTTGTAGTTATCATGGAAGAAACTGTTTGCCATCACAAACTTGCCGTTTACATTACAGAAGTGAAAGGCTGGCACACCGCCATCGATGGTAGTCTTGAAAAGCTTGTTCTGGAAAGAAGCAGAACTCTCGGTAGGAGTAGCACCGGCATAGGCCACATCCACGTGGTTGAGCACCACCTCCTCAGAATTGTATCCGCAGATGATGCCGCCCCAATCAGCAGGCTTCCTGGTATCAGAAGTAAAGACTACCGGTTTTTCGGCAGTTCCCAGGCAATAGAGATTGCCCAATACCACGATTTCTACCGGCACCTGAACCTCTGATTTGCAGGTAACGGTTACGCCCGGCTCGATGTAGAGCGATGCTCCTACTGGAATTTCAACGCTCTGGCTCAGGGTAGTATCCTTGGTCCAAACCACAGAACCTACAGGATATTCTGCCACCTTCGTTGTGATGACATCCTTAGAACCCTGGTTCTCATTGCCATCACTTCCATTACCGCCATTATTCACGTAATCGTATGGATTGATATTATCGTTCTCGCAAGATGTGGAGAACATTGCAGCTGCTGCCATCAACAGCAAAGCAGCAAAAGTACTTATCTTTTTCATTTTTTACCTTTTTTCTTTTTACCTTTTAAAGCTTGTATCTTACTCCCAGCAGGAAAGTTCTGCCATACTGATAAGTTCCCACGATGGTCTTATCGCTCTTCTGGCCCTCATACTCCAGGTTGCTTTTGTTCACGGTCTTCAAGTATCTCTCGCGCTTGGCATCGAGCAGATTGTTTGCCTTGAAGAAGATGGAGATGCCGTTCTTGAATTGCTTTTCGGCACTCAGGTCGAGACCGAACATCGCCTTGTCCCACTGGTCGGCATCCTTGAAAGGAGAAACCAAAGCGAGCTTGGTGCCCGTGAAGGAAGAGGCCAACTGCGCATTCCAGCCATTCTCCGTATCCTTATATAATAAGGAGACGTTGGCGGTATGAGGAGCCTGGTTTACCAGCGGACGGGTCTGGGTTACACCCGATTTATACTCGGCACTACCCTCCTTGTACTCACGCTTCGAGGTGGTGATTTCAGAATGGGTGTAAGTATAATTCGCCTTTACTCCGAAGTGGCGGATGTACTTGATCACGTCGATTTCGAAGCCCATGTTCTTGGCATTACCCAGGTTATCCGGCATGTAGTAGGCATCGGTTCCGGCACCAATCTTGCCATCCGATGTTACGAACACCTGCTCGATAGGGTCTTTCAGATACTTATAGAATACGCCGGCAAGGATCTGTTCGGTCTTGCTTGGGAACCACTCCCAGCGCAGATCGATGTTGTCGATGCGGGCACGCTTCAGGTTTGGATTACCCTTTTCCTGATACTCCTCGCCCATTAACTGATAAGGCACAATCTCGTAGAAGCCCGGACGGTTGATGGAGCGATAGTAAGAGAGACGCACGTTCATCTTCTTGGTTGGCGTCCACTTGATGGATGCAGATGGCAGATAATCCCAGTAACTCTGCTCGCCCACCTGTCCCATGTTGCGGAAGTGCTGGAGCATGGTGTAAATCTGGTTGGTGTGCTCGGCACGGAAACCGGCATTCAGTTCGCCCACCTCGCTCTTCAGAGTAACCATGGCGTAGGCTCCGCCGATGTGCTCTTTGGAATCGTAGTTGAGCTGTGAAGCCTGAGAATAAGGAGTCTTGCAAACCCAATCGATTTTATCAAACTGGTCTATTCCGTTGCCATCCAGTTTCTGCGAAATGTCGGCAGGATTGAAGATGTAAGAATAATATCTGTTGCTGCGCTCCTTTCTGCGATACTGCGCGCCCGCCTTCCAGAGAGCCTCCACAGAGTTGGCGAAATGGGTATCGTAAGAGAGGTTGATGTAACCCGCCCAGTCGGTATCCTTGTTGTGCTGGAATCGGCGCTCGACACTCTTAGGCAGGGTCTTGGTGATATTCTTGTTGGCATCCCAGATGGAACCCGAAACGGCATCGCCGCCATTCTCGGCAGTTCTGCTCACGGTATTCGTCAGGGTAACGTAAGTTCTATCCGGATCTTCCTCCTTAGCCTGCGAGAATACGCCCGACCAATCTACGGTAAAATCCTTGGTAAGATGATGCGTACCCTTCAGATTGGTGGCGAAGATGCTCTGGGTGGTTGAGAGAGAGCGCACCTCATCGTCCTGGGTGTAGCTGTCGGCTCCGATGTATTCGGTATTGACGCTGTTATTGTATCTGATGCCCTTGGAATTGGTGTGCACATACATGTTGTACCATTCCAGCTTGTGGCCAGGCAGGGTTAAATCTATCTTGGCATGAGCACCCGTGGTAAGGTCGTGGATGCTGTAGTAGCGATGCTGCAGATTGGAAATGTACATGGCCTGTTCGCCCGAAGCCATCTTTACGGAATTGTAGGTGCGCTCGGTGCCACGGAAAACATTCTGCACGCTTCCGGCAAGCATCACGCCCAGGCGGTCGTTCCAGAAGCGGTTGCCGATGCTCAGACCTCCTATAAAATTAGGAGATGGCATGGAATGGCTCTTCAACTGAACAGGACCGTTCTTGAAATCGCTCATCTGCGCCTTGTAGTCTTTTCCGAAAGCCTCGTAAGGAGATTTCTTTGTATAATCAGAGCGATTGCTGGTAAGATAATCTCTGCCATCCTTCCAGAAATAATCACTTGCTCCGATGGCTGCATTTGCCTGAATCTGGAAGCGGGATGGGGCATTCTTCATCACCATATCCACTACGCCGCCGGCAGCATCGCCTTCCATATCAGCAGTCAGAGACTTGGAAACCACGAGGCGGTCCATCAGATCTGAAGGGAAGATATTCAATGGGATGTAACGGTTTTTATCATCCGGACTAGGAATCTTCACGCCGTTCACCAGGGTGTAGTTGTAGCGCTTGTCCATGCCTCGGAGGATGGCGTAGGAAGCCTCGCCCGAAGCATCACGCTCCATGGTTACACCCGATACTCGCTGCAGAACGCTCGCCACGTTGACGTCAGGCGAAAGCTGGATGCTCTGCTGGCTCATCACGTTGAGCACGTTGCCGGCATTCTTCACGGTTTCTATGGCGCTTCGATCGCTGCGGTATTCACGATGACCGGTAACCACCACTTCAACCAACTGCTTCAGGTCTTCATCCATCGGAATATCCACCTTATTTTTCTTAGCCACATCTATAACCATCTCCTTGGTTTTGTAAGACATGTAGGAAACGATGATGGTCACCTTGCCTTTATCAGGCAATTCATGCAGGGTGAAAGTACCATCAAGTCCGGTGGTGGTACTCACGTTGGGCAGCTCCTTTACCCGGATTACGGTTCCAATGAGGGGCTCGCCCGTTTTGTTATCCTTGACTACACCATCCAGCGTGTGGGCCTGGATGGCGGTAGTTGCAGCGGCAAGAAGCGCCGCACTCAGTAAAAATCTTTTCATCTATATCGCTATTGAATTCTTCACTCTTCACTTACTTTTTGTAACCGTATGGATGATTTTTCCATCCTTGTCAATCATCGACATTCTGAGCTGCTTCTTATCTGCTGTAAATACAGAGAAACCATCGGCTGGACTGCAGAACACGGTGCCATCGATAGGCTTCACAGGACGAGCCAGAGATGAAGAGGAATTGACTACGTAGTCGATGTTGTCGCCCTTCTTCTGGATGTGCTGGAAGTTGTGGATGTGACCGCAGGCATAAATCGCCACATTATTATATTTATAGAGGATAGGCAGAAGGCGCTTCTGCATGTCGAGGCGCTCACTCTCCTTCTTCGTGGTGTAGGCGTAGATAGGATGATGGCCTACAACGATGACCCAGTCTTCCTTGGCATTCTTCAGGGTTTCATCGAGCCATGAAAGCTGAGCCTCTGCATCCTGCTTGCAGGCATCAGGATAGATTTCTGAATTCTTTCGGTAAGAATCGATGAGAGGTGTGGTATCGAGGAAGATGACACGCACGGTGGTTCCCTTGTGATCGAACACCTTGGTGTAATATTTGGCAGGCATCATCCAGCGGCGGCTCACCTTGCCGTAGTCCATAAAAGCCTGAGTATTACCACGATACTCATGGTTGCCGCAAACCGGGAACCAGTTGAGCATCAGGTCGGGATGAGAATAAACATATTCGTAATTGGTAAGCCACAGAGGGTCCTGTGTAGAAGCCACGCCATTGAAATGGTGGATGTCGCCCACGGCAAGTACGCATTCCGGATCTACCGTGCCCGCCATCTCGCCCATCAGTTCGGCGATAGGCTTCTGGTCGTAGTAGCCGTTTCTACCCATATCATTGGTCATGTAGAGGGTGATTTCGCCCTTCAGTTTCTGCCATTCGGCAGCATTCGCCTTCCAGTTTGGATTCTGCGGAATGGCGGTTGCTGCACTCTGAGAGCAGGTGGTTAATGCAGCGTTTTGAGCCTGTACAGTCAAGCCTCCGCTCAACAATAAAGCCGAAGCCAAAACTACAGTAGCTACTCTACCTTTCATCATAGCAAAGCCTTTCATGCTGCTATGCTTACCCGATACTTTCTTTTCCATTTTTCTTTATCTGACTATAATACATTATTAAATATTGATGATACCTTTCCCCTTCCAGGGTTGTATCTGTTAAATTTCGGGTGCAAAGGTAGGGATATTATGTGTCAATGAGGTTACAAGGATTTGAATTAGCAGATAAAAGATACTACAATTTTATTACGGGAGTTTCCCCCGATGCTTTTAGGGAAAATCATACATCAGATTATGGTTTTCCCCTTGTTGTTTTCAGCTATTCTCTCTATCTTTGCACCAGAAATAAATAAATGCAGTAATAACCCTTTAAAGAGAAGATAGTTATGAAAAGAATGATTATGACATTGGTAGCAATATGGATGATGATTACATCTATGAATGCTCAGAGACTGACAAATATTCAGGCAGAAGCCCGTTTTATCACAGATAAGATGGTGGTGGAACTGGGATTGAGCAGCGCCCAGCGCAACAATCTCCTGAACATCAACTTCACCTACCTGAACGGCATCCGTAGCTATCGCGACATCGATGCCTACGGCTGGCATTACCGCAACAAGCAGCTCAAGCGCATGATGACCGCCAGACAATGGAAGAGATTCAAGGACTCTTACTATTTCTATCGCCCTATCGGCTGGCAGA
>SKED01000526.1_pt1 | contig 41570 bp, 46 predicted proteins | sample 4826651 | NCBI WGS metagenome assembly SKED01 (sample SAMN11008818, study PRJNA524170) | human gut metagenome | biome: Human fecal sample; material: Feces; isolation source: fecal sample from pouch patient p19 | host: Homo sapiens | place: Israel: Tel-Aviv | collected 2016-06-28 | reverse complement strand
GACCGTATGCTGGAGGTTGGCGAAAGAGATACGCTTTCCTTGGGTTTGCACCGGCTGCGCTTTCTGCTGGCGCCGATGGTACACTGGCCGGAGGTGATGACGGCGTATGAGGAAACGGAAAAAATCCTGTTCTCGGCGGATGCCTTCGGACGCTTTGGCTCACTGGAACGGACTGCCCGTGCCCCCTGGGTGCCGCAGGCCCGACGGTATTATTACAATATTATCGGGAAATATGGCGCACAGGTGCAGGCTCTGCTGAAAAAAATCTCCGCGCTGGAGATCAAAACGATCTGCCCGCTCCATGGCCCCATGCTCACAGAAGACTTGGGGGAGTACCTGCGGCTCTATGATCTCTGGTCACAATGGAAACCGGAAGAACCGGAGGGCATCCTGATCGCTCACGCATCCATCCATGGAAATACTGCCCATGCGGCGAAGACCCTCAAGGGTAAATTAGAGAAAAAAGGCGTACAGGTCAACATCTGTGATCTCACTGTGACAGATCTTTCCTACGCTGTTGCCAGTGCGTTCTACTGCGGGAAATTGGTGTTGGCCTGCGCCACCTATGACGGAGGACTGTTTCCGCCCATGAAGGAGTTTTTGGATCATTTACAGACAAAGGGATTCCGAAACCGCCGGGTTGGCCTTATTGAAAACGGCTCTTGGGCACCTGCTGCCGCGCGGCTGATGCGCACCAAATTGGAGGAGATGAAGGATATCCACCTTTACGAAACGGTAGTGTCTCTGCGTGGTGCATTGAACCAAACCAGCGAAGCGCAGATGGACGCTCTGGTGGCTGAGCTCTGCGCGGAGTAGGCGGCGAGTCTGGCTTCGTCCGGCCGCCCGATGCCTCAAAAGCAAAACATCGTCGCTGATTTATTTAGACAACAATATGTCGTTGAGTGATGCCGAAGCTTTGAAGATGGATCGAAGCGCAGCCGCAGAGAATATCTGCGGTTGCGCTTTTTGCATTTTGACCATGGTGCAAACGGATGGCTTTGACCGTTACCCTCGATTTCTAAGGAGACACGAAGTGTGCTACATGGAAGCGTATCATAGATCTGCTCCATAGCCACGCCCTCACTGCGCCAGCGTTTCCCGGATAGCCGCCGTCCAAGCCCTCCCGGGTCTCCACTATTCCTGCCTTTTTCAGCACCGCCTGCACCCGGCGGACGCGGGTGGGATTGGTGCAGATGTTCTCCGCCAGCGCTTCGCTGCTGAGGGAGCGTCCACTGTGGCTCAGGCAGACCAGCGCATGGACGGCCAGATTAAAAGAACTGTCCACAATCATCCCTCCTTCACAAGCTCGTAGGGCCAGTCGATGACACCGCCGAGACGGTATGCGCTTTGTCCAAACTAGATGTCTACCAGAAGATCACGGTAGACCTGAAGATGGATGAGTTGGACATGACTGCTGCGGAGAACAAGGCTACCTATGAAGAGATCCGGGAGTACGTCAAGGAGCACACCGGTCTGAACGTGAGCAACCTCTATATTGCACAGGTCAAGCGCAAGTGCGGCATCAAGGAGCGGCAGAAATACAACAAGCCTAAGGCTGAGAACCCCAAGCAGCTCAAGTGCCCGCCGGAGAAGGAAAAAGCCATCCGGGAGGCACTGAAGTATTTTAAGATGATTTGAAATAAAAAAATAGACGGATGTCTGTCAACTGGCAGACATCCGTCCGTTTTTATGATAATCTGTTATGATCGCAGTTCCTCAAGCAATGCCGTGCATCCTTCCAGTATATCCTGCCATGTGGCTTCAAAATCTCCCGTGAACCATGGGTCTGCCACTTCACGGGGATGATCCGTATGCGCCATCAGCAGCGAGACTTTATGCTGTGGGTCTCCGCCGACAAGCCGCAGGATGTCGCACAGATTACTTTCGTCCATGCCAATCAGATGATCATACCGTGCATAATCCAGCCGGGTCATCTGCCGGGCGGTCTTGCCGTTGCAGTCGATGCCATGTTCTGCCAGCTTCTGCCGTGCAGGAGGATAGACCGGATTTCCGATTTCCCATGCACTGGTGGCGGCTGATGCGATTTCAAATTGCTCGGATAGTCCTGCCTTGGACGTAAGGTCTTTCATCACATACTCCGCCATCGGGCTTCGGCAGATATTTCCGAGACAAATAAATAAGATCCTGGTCATGCCGGGTCGTTCTCCTTTTGGCTTACAAAAGCATAGCCGCCGTGGGTAGTGCGGATAAAGCTACCGCAGCCGGCCAGCTTCTTTCGCAGATTGGAAACGGTATTTGCCACGACCTTTAAGGTGTCGTCACAGTTTTGTCCCCACACAGCACGGAAAAGCTCTTCTTTTGAGAAGATTTGTCCTTCGTGGGAGGCAAGCATCAGCAGCAAATCGAACTCCAGTCGTGTAAGGGAGACTTTTCTGCCGTTGCACGACACTTCGTGGGTCATTCCGTCCAGTGTAAGCCCCGGAAGAACCAACTTCTCCCATGAATCAATGGATATTTGCTCTGCCTCGATGTGCTCTCGTTCCAGAAGCATCCGGATCTTCTGCTCCAATTCCGGGTCAGGCTGTCGGGTCTTTATAACGATCATGGCAAACTCCTGCGTGTATTTTACTCTGCGGCGGTATCCATTTCCCGGAGCAGGTTTACCATCTCGATGGCACTGACTGCACAGTCATAGCCTTTATTACCTGCTTTGGTGCCTGCCCGCTCGATGGCCTGTTCGATGTTTTCGGTGGTCAGAACACCAAAGAGGACGGGAACCCCGCTTTCCAGCGAGACCGTGGCAATACCTTTGGAAACCTCATTGCACACATAGTCGTAATGGCTGGTAGAACCGCGAATCACGGCACCAAGGCAGATCACAGCATCATACTTTCCGCTTTTTGCCATTTTAGAGGCAACCAGTGGGATCTCAAAAGCACCCGGAACCCATGCAACATGAATATCAGCGTCCTGCACATCGTGCCGGAGCAGACCATCCATTGCTCCGCTCAGAAGTTTGGACGTGATAAATTCGTTGAAGCGGGCAGCTACGATACCGACCTTGACGTTCTGAGAAACCAGCTTACCTTCAAATGTTTTCATTTTTAAATACCTCTTTCGTTGTTAATATTCCAGAAGATGCCCCATCCGTGCCTGCTTCGTTTTCAGGTAAAACAGGTCATACGGGGTCGCCGTCATCTGAATGGGTACGCGCTCGGAGATCTCCAGCCCAAACTCGGAGAGCTGATATACTTTGTCCGGGTTATTGGTAAGCAGGCGCAGGCTTTTTACGCCAAGTTCCCGGAGGATCTGTGCGCCGAGATAATACTCCCGTTCATCTCCATGGAACCCAAGAGCGAGATTGGCTTCCAGCGTATCCATGCCCTGCTCCTGAAGTTCATAGGCACGCAGCTTGTTGATCAGACCGATGCCCCGGCCTTCCTGCCGCATATAGAGCAGGATACCCCGGTCTTCTTTTTCGATCTGCGTCATGGCAGCGGCCAGCTGCTGGCCGCAGTCACAACGCAAAGAGCCAAATGTATCTCCTGTCAGGCATTCCGAGTGGACGCGGCACAGAATATCCTTTCCATCGCCAATGTCACCTTTTACCAGTGCAATGTGATGCTCTCCGTTCAGGCGGCTCACAAAACCATAAGCTCTGAAGGTGCCATACTTGGTGGGCAGGTTCACTGCCGTCACCTGATCGACCAGTTTATCGTGACACTTGCGGTACTCCTGTAAATCACGGATGGTGATGAATTTGATCTGGAAACGCTCTGCCAGCTTTGCCAGTTCAGCGGTGCGCATCATCGTGCCATCCTCCCGCATGATCTCGCAGCACAGGCCGCATTCTTTCAGCCCTGCCAGACGGCACAGGTCAACGGTTGCTTCCGTGTGACCGTTGCGCTCCAACACACCGTTCTTTTTTGCCAGAAGGGGGAACATATGGCCCGGTCTGCGGAAATCTTCTGCTTTTGCGTGATCGTCCACACAAGCCATCGCCGTAATGGAACGCTCTGCGGCAGAAATGCCCGTAGAAGTAGAAACGTGGTCGATGGACACCGTAAATGCCGTTTCATGGTTGTCGGTGTTATGCTGCACCATCTGCGGAAATTGCAGCTTCTGGACGAAAGCCTCGGACATCGGCATACAGATCAGACCTTTGCCGTGGGTCGCCATAAAGTTGATGTTTTCGGTGGTGGCAAATTCGGCAGCACAGATGAAGTCCCCCTCGTTTTCACGGTCGGGGTCATCCGTTACCAGAATGATTTTTCCTTGCTTCAGGTCTTGCAAAGCTTCGGGAATGGTATTGAAGTTCATCGTAAACTCTCCTTAAAAGCCGCAGCGCAGCAGCATTTCTTTTGTGAGCGTGTTTTGCTTCGGTGTTTCTGATGGAAGCAGCCTCTCGATATATTTTCCAACAACATCGGTTTCCAAATTGACAAAATCCCCTTTGTGCCGTTGGTTCAGGTTCGTCTGACGGACGGTGTGCGGTATCGTGGACACGGAAAAGCCCGTAGGTTCCACCGCAGCCACGGTCAGGCTGATACCGTCTATTGTGATAGAGCCTTTTTCAACGACATAGCGAAGGATCGCAGAATCTGCATGAATGGTGTACCAGATAGCCGTATCGTCTTTTCGGATATTAGCAATGCGTCCGACGCCATCCACATGGCCTGCTACGATGTGTCCGCCAAAACGTCCGTTGGCCGGCATGGCACGTTCCAGATTGACAGCACTTCCAACGGTGAGCTGTGCAAGTGCAGAGCGGTTCAAGGTCTCGTGCATGACATCCGCAGCAAAGCTATCCGGGAAGAGCTGCCTGACGGTCAGACAGATGCCGTTGACGGCGATGCTGTCGCCGATCCTGGTTCCTTCCAGAACCGTTTTTGCACGAACAGTCAGTACGGCGGAATGCTGTCCCCGATTGATGGATTTTATTGTTCCGACTTCTTCCACGATTCCGGTAAACACGGGTACTCCACCTCACTTTCGATCAGGAAATCTTTGCCAAGCTGTTCCAATCGGCTGTTCTTCAGGCGGAATGCAGCATCCGGAAGCGGGACACCTGCACCCTCAATGGGTACTTTGGCATCCCTTCCTCCGAACAGCTTCGGGGCAATGTAAGCCTGTACCTGCTGCACGATGCCGCTTTCCAGTGCAGACCAGTTCAAGGTTCCGCCGCCTTCCAGCAGAATGCTGTCGATCTGCTCCTGCCCCAGCTGTTCCATCAGTTGCAGAAGATTCACATGACCGCAATGCGCTTTCAGACAAAGGACCCGGCACCCGGCCTGTTGATATGCCGCCTGCTTCTCCGGGTCGCCGCAGCAGGTCGCAAGAATGGTCGGAACCTGTTTGGCGGTCATGACCACCTGTGATGGCAGCGGTGTCCGCAAATGTGTATCACAGATGATCCGGACGGGATCACGGCCACCCTCTATCCGGCAGGTCAGCAGCGGGTCATCTGCCAGGATGGTTCCGACTCCCACCATAATGCCGCGGAATCGGTGTCGCTGCCGTTGAACATGATTCCGGGCAATTTCCCCGGTGATCCATTTAGAAGCGCCTGTGTATGTGGCGATTTTTCCATCCATCGTCATGGCGTATTTCATGGAAACGAAAGGGCGTTTTGTGGTGATATAGTGGAAGAACACCTTGTTCAGCGCATCGCATTCCTCTTGCAGAACATTTTCGGTCACATCTATGCCGTGTGCGCGCAGGATTGCAATTCCTTTTCCAGCCACCAGCGGATTCGGGTCAGCAGAACCCACGACCACCCGGTGAATGCCCGCGTCCAGAATCGTATCCACGCAGGGCGGCTGCTTTCCGTAATGGCAGCACGGCTCCAATGTCACATACAGGGTCGCTCCCTGCGGATCTTCGGTGCAGGATGCCAGCGCATTGCGCTCCGCATGAGCCTGACCGTATCTCTGGTGCCAGCCCTGTCCGATGATCCTGCCCTCTTTTGCGATCACGGCACCCACCATCGGGTTGGGAGATGTCCATCCGCAACCCTTTTTTGCAAGCTGCAAAGCCAGACGCATATACTCTTTGTCGTTCATCGTGTCGCCTCCAAAAGAAAAAGCCCTGAACAAAAACGTTCAGGGCAAGCCGAAAAGACACAAGGAACCCTTGTGCAAAAAAGAAAGCTCCAGAATGCAAACGCATCCCAGAGCAGCCTCCACAAGCGCCGAACCGTGCGGGCTCTGCGCTTGGTATCTTCTTTCATCCAGACTGTACTGTCGGCTTCGGAGTTTCACCGAATCATGCCTTACGGCTCGTGGGCTGTACCACCGGTAGGGAATCGCACCCTGCCCTGAAGATTTCTGATTCAATTACAGCGGCATTATAGCACGGCTCCTTTCGGATTGCAAGGGCATTCTGCAAACCGGGACGAAACCGGGATGAAGATGGGTACGAAACTTTTTGACTATTATTGCCTTGTCAAGAGGGTAGGCGTCGTCCAGCCCTCTCTCTTTTTGCCAAAGTTTCCCTTGCTTTTTCTTGCACCCTGCCGAAATCAGCGTATTCCCAAAACTTTTTGTTGACACGGCTCGATTTTTGTGATAATCTATCCCAACAATTGAATATAACATATTTTTACATATTCGTTCAGACCCTGCGGGGCTGAACATCTTGGCTTTCAGCCGTTACATAACCGACTAGCATGACCTTCCAGAAAAAGCGAAGGCAGGGCTGGTCTGTTTTGTGACGGCTTTTTTGTTGCCGTTTTGCCTGTTGAACCTTGAAAACCGCATGACCGTCTGCATGGGATACCCGGCGATGACCCCCAAGTGGGAGAGCCGGAAAACGCCGCCGGAAGGGGGCAGGAAAGACATGCAGGGAGAACGGCAGGACGTTGATTTCCCAGTTGCGGAGTAAAACGATGTGATCAAAATGATCACATCGTTTTTCCGTAACGCCAAGAAAGGACGGAATGCCTATGAGTAATTTTACCCCTGCATGGTTCAAGAAAGGTTTTTTCAACGAATCCCTGTTCTGTGACGATTTTCTGAGCATCCACCAACTGCTTTACTCGAATGGCGCATTTTTCACCCCGGATGGCCGCATGACCGATACCATGCCCCTGCGCTGCGAGATTTTCGAGACGATGCGTGAATACGTTGGGGCGAACCTCGCCAAGAAGGTCACCAATGTGGTGGATGTGCTGAAACTGGCGGCACAGGTAGAGGACTTTCCGCCTGTCACCGACCGCATTGCGCTGGCAAACGGCACCCCGTATCTGGACGGCACCTTTCAGGAAGGTAAGCCGGAGATTGTGCGCAACCGTCTGCCCGTCAAGTATGACCCGAAAGCCGCCCAGCCCGTCCACTGGCTGCGGTTCCTGTCCGACCTGCTCTACCCGGAGGACATCCCCACGGTGCAGGAGTTCATCGGGTACTGCCTGATCCCCAGCAACAAGGGGCAGCGCATGATGGTCATCAAAGGCAGTGGCGGCGAGGGCAAGTCGCAGATCGGCGTGGTGCTGTCCCAGCTGTTCGGCTGCAACATGAAGGATGGCAGCAAACTTGATCATTTCGGTCAGCTTATTCAGTTCTGCAAAGCCGCCCGCTACCATAGAGGACTGGCTTGCGCTGGTGGAACTCTTGATGAAGATGTTCCGCAGCACCAGAGGAAGCGGAGCCTGATCAGCTTTCAGGTAGATCAGAGCGGTGAACCAGTCGTTCCAGTAGGCCACCATGCTGTACACGACCATGACCGCCATGATGGAGCGGCTCAGAGGAATGACCATCTTGACGAACACCGTCCATTTGGATGCGCCGTCGATCTCGGCAGCTTCCAGCAGCTCACGGGGAATGTTGTTCTCAAAGAAGTTGCGGACGATGATGACATTGCCGACCGCCACGACACCGGGCAGGAACAGTGCCCACATACTGCCCAGCAGACCCGTTTCCTTGACGATCAGGTAGCGATGCAATCGCGCAGACTGCATCCAGTGGATGCAGTTCACGGATTTGGGTGTTTCCCAACCAGCATTTTACAAAGCAAAATGAACAGTTGTATATACAGCTGCCCTGCTTGCGTACTTTGTGAAGGGGTTCAATCTTAGAAATTTTCGTTTGAGGGAACTGCTGTTCCGATACTCAAAATTTCAAAATCAAGTTCATCATTTATGCCGTCAGTTTCAAAGAAAACTTTGAAGCGGACGGTTATTTTTGTGCAAAACGAAATGCACGCAGCTAAAGCAAGTTGTATGCAAAAGCGGAGGTCATACCTGCCGGATTTCCTTTTGCCGCTTTTGCGCATTGCAGGCACTCTCTGCACAAAAAAGTTCGCCGCTCCTTTGACGGAACGGCGAACTTGTTCGGATCGTTTACGGTCTGCTGTCTTGTCACGGCAGCGGGCAGGTCACAGAAGGCTCAGGGCCTCTTCATCTGCCACCAGCGTGCAGTCCGGATGCAGCTGCAGGATGGAGCCGGGGCATTCCGGCGGGACCGGGCCGGACACGACCGCTTTGACGGCCTTTGCCTTGGCCAGGCCGTTGGCGACCACCAGCACCTTGCGGGCCTGCATGATGGTCTTGATGCCCATGGTATAGGCCTGCCTGGGCACCAGATCTTCGTTGCCGTCAAAGAAGCGCTTGTTGGCCTCGATGGTAGCTTCGGTCAGATCGACGCAGTGGGTCTCCAGCTCAAACGCCTTGCCCGGCTCGTTGAAGCCGATGTGGCCGTTCGGGCCAAGGCCCAGCAGCTGCAGGTCGATGCCGCCCACGCTGTGGATGATCTGGTTGTACTGGGCGCAGGCATCGTCTGCATCGGGGTTGGTGCCATCCGGCAGGTGGATGTGCGCCGGGTCGATGTTCACATGATCGAACAGGTTGCGGTGCATGAAGCTCCAGTAGCTTTCCGGGTGGTCCTTGGGCAGGCCGCGGTACTCATCCAGATTGACGGTCGTCACCCCCGAAAAGTCGAGGTCACCCTTGTTGTACCACTCCACCAGCTGCTGGTAGGCACCCACCGGGGTGCCGCCGGTGGCCAGACCCAGCACGCAGTCGGGTTTCAGGATGATCTGCGCCGAAAGGATGTTGGCCGCCTTGCGGGACATGTCTGCGTAATCGTTTGCGCGAATGATCTTCATCGGTTCTCCGCTCCTTTGTTTTTACTTCAGCAGCAGCGGCAGAAAGCTGGTGCCGTTTTCCGGTGCCTTGCTGTGGAAATAGTCCGCAGCGGTCGCACCGACATCGCTGAGGGTCTTGCGGATCCCGATATTCTTGGGGGTGGAGTGGGCGCTGTGGATCATCAGCGGCACCATCTCACGGGTGTGGTGCGGGTGTCCGATGGTCGGGTCGTTGCCGTGGTCCGCCTGCACGATGAGGATATCGTCCTCGCCCAAGGCGTCGCGGATCTTACCGATCCATTCGTCCGCCACCCGCAGGCGATCTGCGTAGGCCGCGACATTCTCCCGGTGGCCGCACAGGTCCGTTTCCTGCACGTTGGTGCAGATGAACGCAGTCTCCTGCTCCTTTACGATCTCCAGGGTGCGCTGCAGCACGCTGGCCGTGTCCACCATGGGGATGCTGGTGCCGTAATTGTTCGTGACCACGTCGGCCACCTTGCCCAGCAGGAACACCGGCAGGCCGCTCTTGCCCAAAATCGTCGGGATCTGCACCTCCGGGTCAACGCCGTAGCCCATGTGGATGCAATGGTAGTCGTTGTTGTAAACGCCGCTGGCCGGGGCATTCACGCCGATGTAGTCGCCGTGTTCCTCAATGGCATCCAGCAGGTTCTGCAGGTGCACGCCGCGCCCACCGAAGGTGATGACGCGGGGCACGACCGACACGCTGCGCACCAGATGACCGATCTTGAGCTCTTCCTCAAAATCAAGGTCGTCGATGGCCGCCGTGACGTTGAAGGCCTGACCCGGATCGCATTCCACATTGTCGGCCACGGTGCAGGCCTCGTTGACGATCAGCAGGCGCTTGCCGGATGTTCCGGTGTAATACCGGACATGGTAACCCGCATCCTCCAGCGTCTTTTTGATGAGCTCGATCTTATTGCAGATCGGCTCGCCGAAAGGCTTTGCCGGGCGGGTGCCCATGATCTCCTGATGGCCGAAGAAGGTGTCCGCACCATCGTGCATCAGCTCGGCACGGCCGAACGTTGCATCCGTCGCAAACGGCAGGCCGGGGAACTCCCGCCCCACGATGTTCGCCAGACCAAGGCTTGCCAGATTGGGCAGCTTCAGGTCCGGCGTGCGCTCAAAGATATGCACGCAGGTGTTGGCACCGCAGTCCGCAGGGCGCACCTGCGGCACATCCGGCATTGCGCCCACGCCAAAACCATCCAGAACGATTACAACAAACTTTCCCATTGCGAATTATCCTTTCTGTCATTCCCGGACCGGTTCTCCCAGCGCAGAGTACAGGCCCGCCAGCTCCGGCTTGCCGGAGGACAGCCCTTTGACCACTGCCACCCGGCTCCGGGTCACAAAGAACTGTGTCCGGAACGCCATGACCGCCGCAGCCGAGACCGGACAGTTCTGCTGCAGTTCAAAATGATAGTCGATGCTGGAGTCGTCCGGCGGCAGCACCGGCACGACCTTTGCATTTTCCGGCGTCGTGCCCACCAGGGCGTTCTTCATATGGCCGCGGCGGTAATGCCCGCCGCCGTAGCAGTACGCCTTATCGCCCAGATTGTGGCTGACCTCCGAAACATACAGGTAGCCGGGGCGCTCCTCGGCATCCGGGTGGCCGGCATGATACGGTGTCGTTCCGGTCAGGCCGTGTCCCGGTTCCCCGTGGGTGCCGCCTGCCGCCGCGATCATCGGGATGCTGTGGGTGCAGGTGGCACTGGGCGTATTGAGCATCAGATCCCGGTAGCCGCGGGCGCGCAGCATTTCGGCTGCGGTCTGCACGGTCCGGAGGTTGGGCATGGGCAGGATATCCTGTGCCGCTTCGTCGTACAAAAAGCAAGGGAAGCTGCACACGCCGCCCACCTCCACATTCGGCATCGCCTCGATCGCACGCACTGCGCTGTCCAGTTCCTGCAATTCAAAGCCGCCGTACTGCCCGGAATACAGCATGTCGCCTTCTCCCAGAACACGGAGCATCAGCTTCTGGTGCAGGCCCAGCTCGGTGCAGACTGCGCTGATCTCGCGGGCTTTTTCCAGCGTGTACACCGTTACGATCACCGGCTTTGCGCGGAGGATCTTTTTCAGGGCCGCCCGGGGGATCTGGACCAGATGCCCTACGTTGCCGAGGGGGATCTGATTTTCCACCATCGTCAGCGCCTCGCGGAAGTCCACGCACACAGCGCCCACATATCCCATGTCGGTCAGCGCACGGGCGATCAGGGGGTTGCGTCCGATCTGCTTGAGCATGAAAAAGTTCTGCACGCCGTTTGCGTCGCCTGCCTGTTTGATGCTGCGGGCATTTTCCAGGATCGTGTCGTAATCCAGCAGATAGGTGTCCGGCAGGATCACGCCATTCTGCTGCCATTCAATGCCCAGACGCACCAACGGCTGGTTGCGCTCCATTACGGTCTTTAAAAACACAGGGCATCTCTCCTTTTCCTCTCGTTTTTTCAGCGGTTCAGTTTTCCTCGACCTGCTCCATGCAGCTGCGCAGGATGCGGATGATGGTGTCCGGGCCGCTGCGCATGGGGTTGATGCGGATCATCCGGTGTTCAATGGTCGGGTCCTGCGCACGGAACGTTCCACTGACACGGTAGATCATGGGGGCAAACTCGTATTTGCTCTCGCTGCCCACCGGATGCGGCGCTGCGCCGAACTTCGGGGCAGCGTCCAGAATTTTTTCGGCGATCTCCTGATCAAACTCCACCAGCAGCACCTTGCTCTGCGCGTTTGCCAGGAACGCCTGCCGCACATGGGGAATCTCGCCGGCGTTCAGGCGGCGGACCAGCTCCTCGTTGACCTCGCTCTGGATGGCGAGCGCCACCGGCGCATAGATCAGGCCGCGCAGGGCCTCCATGGCTTCGTGTCCCTGCACCTGACTGCCGCCGGAATACTGCATCTTGTAGATGCGGTCGATCAGCTCCTTGCTGCCGATCACTGCACCGACGCCCTCCGGACCAAGGATCTTGAAGCAGGAGAAGGTGGACAGGTCGGCCCCCGCCTGGCAGCCGATGGCGTCCACTTTCAGGGCGGCGTAGTTGTCATCGGTCACCACCGGGATGCCCGGCAGCGCAGCCTTGATGGCTGCGATCACGGCCTTGTAGTCATAGCGGTCCTCCGGCTTCTGCCGGGTCAGCTGCACCAGGGCGCCGCGGATCTCGTCCTTGTGCTGCGCACAGACGGCCTTGAGCTGTTCCAGATCGTTGAAGTCCGCGCGGATGGGTTTCAGCCCCATGGCGTCGATGGTCACCTGCGTCGTCGTATAGATGGGCGAGGTGTGCACCAGAATGGCATCCCCCGGTTTCAGGCAGGCGGTCAGAGCCCAGCGGATCGCGCCCGTGCCGGAGCCGCGCACAAGCAGCGCCGCCGGGGCATCAAAGGTGTCGGCAAAAACCTTTTCCACCTTTACCGTGCAGCGGGGCTTGTTCAGCCCTTTCACCACGCCGAGGTCGCCCAGCGAGAGGACTTCCTCTCCCTGAAAATTGCGGGTCACTGCGTCAATGACCTTGAACTGGAGCTGTTTTGCCTGTTCCAGCGAGATAGAATGCAGGGGATAGGTTTTCATTGTCAATTCCTCGAATCCTTGTTATTTCTGTCCTTTGTAGATGCGCAGTGCATTGCGGTACAGCAGGTTCTCCCATGCGCGGTCCGGCACGCCTGCCTCGCTTGCCAGCGGAGCAAAGGTGTCCAGCAGGTAGCTGTAGCCCACACCGCCCCGGTCTGCAAAGTTGCTGCGGCGGGTGATGTCCATGCTCATGACGATCTGCGTGTCGTACCCTTCCGCACAAAGGCGGCTGAGCCAGTCTGCACGGGAGACATCGGGCTGGTAGTTGCACTTGCCGATGGTGTCGAACGCAATGTTGACCCCCTGATCCAGCAGGCGCTTCATGTAATCCAGATCGGCCGACAGGTCGATGTGGCTCAGCACCACCCGGCTCAGGTCAACGCCAAAGCTCTTGAAGATCTCCAGCTGCTCCAGGCCGCGCGTGCCCAGCGTTGTGTGGGTGCAGATGGGTGCCCCCGTTTCTGCATGGGCGCGGGATGCCGCACGGAACACCTTGGCCTCCGTCTCGGTGATGTCCTTCGAGGTGCCGATCTCGCCGATGACGGTCGCCCGGACACCGGTGCCTTCAATGCCCTCGGTCAGTTCCTTCACCATGATGTCACACAGCTGCTGTTCGGTCAGCGTATAGCACTCCGGCGGGAGAAAAGGCTCCTTGTAGTAGCCCGTCGCGTGGGTGATCTCCACCCCCGCCTGTGCAGCCATTTTCTGCACATAGGCCACGTTCCGGCCCATCCCGCGGTTGGTCTGGTCGATGATGCCGACCACACCGTGTTCCGCCAGCCGCCGGTATTCTGCCGCGGTCGCGTCAAAATCATCCAGCCTGCAGTCGATGTTCTTCTTCGGACCGGACAGGTCGATCGTCGTATGCTCGTGCGCATACAGAATCTTTTCAGGCAGTTTCAAAAGGATTCGCCTCCTGTATTGTTTCTTAACCAGAGCCGCCTCCCGGCGCAGGCCGGGAGGCGCTCATTTTATCCGGGGATCAGGCGGCAGGGGTGTACAGAGACAGCAGGAACAGCACGTTTGCGATCAGGCCGACCAGGATCGCGCCCAGAGGACCGACCGCCATGGAGACCAGAGGCTTCTTGCTGCACTTGTTGATGCACCAGAATGCCACGATGATGAACAGACCCGTCGTGGGCATGATCGCCTGAGCAGCCAGGATGCCGCCGATCAGCAGGGCGATGTCGATGACATAGCTCATAGCGGTACGGATGTTGTCGCCGCAGCGCTTGATGCCGGGGAACTTGTCCAGACCCTTTGCGATGACGTTCAGCAGCAGGATCTCCACGCAGATGCAGGCTGCACCGGCGATCAGGGCGATAAAGGGGTTGGGGATCAGCAGACCGATCACAAAGACGAAGGTCATGCCGGCCGGAGCGTAGACGCCGGTGGTGATGGCGGTGGTGGCAACCAGCGGGATAAAGCCGATGGCACGGGCCAGAGCGGTCAGACCTGCGTTGACGCGGTCACCCTCGGCCAGCAGGCCCAGGCTGATGGGGTCACCGGCCATGATGCTCATACTGGTGCCTGCTGCGATCAGGCCGCCCATGAGGGCCAGAACCGGCATATACTTGCGGATGCGTGCGACCTTGTCGGCAAAGATCTGGGTCAGCATTTCGTTGGAGTTCTGGTCGTTGCCTTCCTTATCCATGGCAGCGAACACCAGCATGATGATCATACCGGCCAGCAGGGCCATACCGTCCTTGTTCAGGCTGATCGTGTGCTCGGCGTCCAGTGCGATCTTGCCGTAGGTCTCAACGATCTGACGGACCAGCAGGGTCACAACGGCGGTGATGATGCCCTTGGCAGCGCCGAACTGCAGGGCAACCGTCACAGCCGGGAAGATGGCGAAGGCCAGCGTGATACCGGCAGAGACCTGGCCCAGGCTGCCCAGGAAGTTGACCGGCAGCAGGTTGAACAGGTCGATGATCACCTGCAGGCCGAACAGCAGGGCCACGCCGTACACAGCGCCGATGACGCCGGAAGCGATCATGCCCTTTTTGGTGTCCGGGCACCAGGTGCCGATGATGTCGGTGGTGAGCAGGATGCAGTGGATCAGGATGATGCTTGCGGCAATGGACGTGGGCAGGCCGTAGCCGATGACCAGACCAAAGCCGATGGCAAAGCTGGTGGCTGCCAGAGCCTTGCGGTCCATGCGCTTTTCCAGATACTCCGGCAGGACCGGGCGCAGGCCGTCGTTGAACACGGCGATGCTCTGGTTTGCCAGGATCGATGCCAACGCACCAACTGCCGCGATGATAACGTAGCGCAGAATGGTTTCCATATGTAATCCTCCTTATTTGACGATCCGGATCAGAAGCCCAGACCCTTGAGAATGATCGGCACGACCTTTTCGATGTGCTGATCCGTAAAGCCGTATGCCTTCTTGCCGGCCTTGACCTGTGCCAGGATCTCGTCCTCGCTCAGCATTTTGCCCGGCATGGACACCGTTGCGCACTGGTTCATGCCCAGCAGGGCAATGGCCATTGCCAGCGCACCGCCGCCGCCCGTCTTGCAGGCGCCGAAGTAGTAATCTGCCTGCCCGGTCTTGACCGCCATTGCCGCCGCAATGTCATCCTTGATCTCCACCGAGGCACGGTCGCCTACAACACCCTTGATGGTGTCATAAACCTTCTGCTTGTCGATCTGGCCGCCTACTACGATTTTCATAAGCTAGCCCTCCTTTCTGATGTGGGTTTTATGCAAATGCTGTCACGATTGTGCCAGCACGACCCCGATGTGCATGGTCAGGAACTTCTGCTCGTCCTCCGGCAGGTCCGGCAGGATCTCCCGCACCAGCGCCTGCGTTGCTTCCAGTGCCTTGGGGAAGGTGGGCTCCTGGCTGGTCTCTTCGTAGACCTCCTCGTCCAGCGGCTCCACCGGCTCTCCGCGGTGGATGCGCCCCAGCGCAGCGCACAGGTGCGTGATCATGGCGGAGGCGTTTTCTTCGGTCAATGTCAGACCGTATTTCTCCTGAAAAAAACGGATCACATCCTGTACCTTCCGGCAATCCTCCTCGGACAGCATCCCTGCCTGGTGCAGGATCGTTAATCTCGGTTCAAAATCCATCTCTGACATCTCCCAATGATTTTTTGTTTTGCTTACAGCCAGGTGCCGATCTTGTCGGCCAGCGTCTCAGCCGGAGCTTCGGTTCCAAAAATGTTCCAGACCAGCTCACAGATCTCGCCGCAGCAGCTATAGGGGCTGTAGTACGAGGTGGAGTCCGGCTTGAAGCCGACGTTCTGCTTGTTGGTCAGGAAAATGACGGCGGTCTTGTTGGTCTTGTTCATGACCACATGGGTGCCGGTAAAACCTGCGTGGCCAAAGGCGTCGTAGTGGCGGTCGCCGCGGCCCATGAACGAGGAGCCCCGCTCAAAGCCCAGCCCGCGGGACGGCTTGCCGTTCTGCTCGCTGGTGAACTCGTCGATGACTTCCTTCTTGTAAAGGCGGACGCCCTTGTAGATGCCGCCGTTCAGCATGGCCTGGCACAGCACGGCCAGATCTTCCGCGTCGGAGTACAGGCCCGCGTGACCGGCCACGCCGCCGTTTGCCATCCATGCATTGCCGTCGTTGCACTCGCCCTGCAGGGTGTAGTTGCGCCAGCCGGTGAAGGTGCGGAACGCGTCCAGATCGGCGGTACAGTCGTAGCCAAAGCCCGGGTAGTCGATCTCGTCCACCATGGCATACTCATACGGGTTGCCGAAGGAGGTGGCTGCCACATCCTCGGTGGTAAAGCCGTTGGCCAGCGGCAGATAGGTGGTGCGCTTCAGCCCCAGAGGCTTGTAGATCTCGTTCTTGACGTATTCGTCCATCGAGCGCCCGGTGATCCGCTCCACCAGGAAGCCCAGCATCTGGAAGCCCAGGTCGCTGTACTTTTCCTCGCCGGGGGCGAACATCAGCTCACAGTTGCAGATATAATCCAGCACCTTGGCCTTGTCCTTCTCGATGTAGAGGAACATCGCCTTCCACTGCGGCAGACCGGAGGTGTGGGTCAGCAGCTGATGCACGGTGACGTTTTCCTTCCCGTTCTTGGCAAACTCCGGAATGTAGCTTGCTACCGTGGCATTCAGGTCGATCTTGCCCTCGCTGTACAGCTTCATGATGGACTGTGTCGTGGCCATGATCTTGGTGCAGGATGCCATGTCGAACATGGTATCCATCTGCATGGGGCGGGGATCGTCCAGCCGCACGCCCATGTCGTTGAGCATTGCGTAGCCGTATGCCTTTTCATACACGATCTTGCCGCCGCGTGCCACCACGATCGTTGCGCCGGGGAAATATCCCTGTCCCATGTAGTTTTCCACAATGTTGTCGATGGCCGTCAGGCGGTCATCGGTCCGGACGGGCATTGCAGACCGGGGGAAGCAGTTCTCCGCCTGCTCCGGGCTGGCACACCCCATAAAGGCAGAGGCAGCTGCCAGTGTGCCAACGGTTTTGCCGGATGCGATCAGGAAGTTGCGCCGAGTGATCTTTTTCATGGGAGATCTCCTTTTCTTTCTGTAAAAAAAAATCAGACATCCTGTATCGGTTTTCGGAAGAAAATGTTTTATACAATATTTTGTATTTTCATCCCGAAAGAAACATCCGCATGTCCTCCATGCAGATGTGACTTCTGTTTGACAGCACCTTTGCTTAGTAGCGCGGAATGATCTGCTTGCGCATCACCTGCTGCTGGATATGGTCCACACGCTCCACCGACAGGATCTTGCGCACCAGCTGCGCGGTGATGTTATCACTTTTCCGGCAGGCAAGCACGGCCACGGTATCTTTTTCCTGCTCATCCAGCCGGGGCATCGGATAATAGCTCAGCCCCTCCGGCAGCATATCGGCGCTCCAGACGCCGGCATCAATGACGCCGCTGTGCAGAAACGGCACCAGTTGACTATAGATGATGGGCACATATTGCACTGGCTTATCGGCAAAACAGAACCGGGTCAGCATCTCCTGGTCCACCGAGGAGGCATCCACGCCCACCTTGCAGTTCTGCCAGTCGCCCTTGAAGTCCGGGCGGACAAAGACCCGATGCTGTTCCACATAGCTCTGCGGGCCAAAGGCCGCGATCAGCTGGATGTCCTTGCCCTCCTGCGCATAGTGTTCAAATGCAAGCTGGCTCATGACGCACAGATGAAAGCGCCCTTCTTCCACACAGTTCAGCCGGTAGCCGGAACCGCGCATAAATGCGATCGCACCCGTGACCCCTTTCTGGTTCAGTTCCTCATACAGTCCGCTGGCCAGACCTTCATAGCGCAGGCCATACGGCATAGGCATCACGCAGGTCAGACCCGTATTGCTGCAATACTGCGCCATTGCCACATAGTCGATCTCTGTTGCAATGGTGCCGTTCTGCCCATGGGATTCCAGACGGATCACATGATTCTGTTTCAGGTTGTTCAGCGCGATCTGGATATTTCCCCGTGCCATCTCGCATTGTTCGCTCAGTTCCGTCACCGTGGGGATCCGGTCTCCCGGTTCCAGCCCTGCCAGGATCTGCGCGACCTGCAGCGTTGCCAGACCAGACTTCTGGAGCAGACTTGTGTTCATCATGGTTGCTCTTCCCTTCTCGACCTATCTTTCAATCCGCATCAGGTGGACCGTGGGAAATTCCACAGGAAAGAAGCGTATTTTGGGCGTTCTGCCCCTCCTCACAAGAGACAGATCGCTTGCAGATTTATGATAATACAAAATTTTATATATTGCAATATGGAGTCTTGCATAAACTTTTTCCATCGAATTTGTACAACCTGATTTTTCATCCGCCGCGGCTTTCCGGTCCGTCACCAGTCTCCCCGGCAGGAACACCATGCGCTGCTTGCCCTTGAGGTCACCCCCGCGTGTGCGGGGAAAAGGCCTGTGCAAGGACTTCCACCTCTGCGATGTCGGGATCACCCCCGCGTGTGCGGGGAAAAGCGAAAAACAGGTGCCGTTCCTGCCCCCTTACCAGGATCACCCCCGCGTATGCGGGGAAAAGAGCCAGCCAGCTGTGCGCAGGTCTTGCGCCAAGGGATCGCCCCCGCGTGTGCGGGGAAAAGGCCATTCTGAGCCAGGCGGCGCAGGTGGCGGTGGGATCACCCCCGCGTATGCGGGGAAAAGTATGGGCGCTTTGATCGCAGATGCAGCAGAGCGGGATCACCCCCGCATGTGCGGGGAAAAGACGTCTGCGTCGTCGCTTTTCAACACTGCCGCAGGATCACCCCCGCGTGTGCGGGGAAAAGAACTGCGGGTCGAAACTTGCTTTTCGCACGATGGGATCACCCCCGCGTATGCGGGGAAAAGAGTAAGCCGAAGCCGGGCAAAGACCGGCGAATGGGATCACCCCCGCGTGTGCGGGGAAAAGACGGTCATACATAAGAACGACCGCATTGCTCAGGGATCACCCCCGCGTGTGCGGGGAAAAGTTCTGGGCACTGGTAAGGGCTGTGATGGCGTTGGGATCACCCCCGCGTGTGCGGGGAAAAGAATGGTATTTGCAGGGCGAAAGTCCCGCACCTGGGATCACCCCCGCGTATGCGGGGAAAAGCTGTGCTTCAGCTCATGGATGGTTTCCGGATAGGGATCACCCCCGCGTATGCGGGGAAAAGCCTTGGCTTACGCTGCCGCCCTGGCTCTGGCTGGGATCACCCCCGCGTATGCGGGGAAAAGTTCAACTGCAACCCTGGCAGCCCACAGCACTGGGGATCACCCCCGCGTATGCGGGGAAAAGTATGATGCTCCACCATAGCATCCCGGACACGGCGGCGCACGACGGCAGGCAGGTCCTCCGGGGCCTGCGCCGCCACCTCAAATGCGATTGGGATGGTCACCTCCGCCTTGTACAGGTCGGCAATGTCGTACACGAAAGAGCACTCATGCCCGACGTGCACGAATCCCAGCCCCGGCGCACACCCCAGCGCCACAATGACCGCATGGGCCAGCCCGTACAGGCAGGCATGCACGGTGGGTCACACGGATGCCGGGGCCGAGCAGCAGCACCGAAATGCCCGGCACATCATCCATGGCTGCTTCCTCCGTGCAGGATGGTCATCAGGCCAAGGCCGTAGGCTTTGCCGCGGCCAATGCCCTGACACAGCATCTCCCGGAACGCTTCCGGGTCGGTCACCTGCAGGATGCCCTCATAGGTCACCGCCAGCAATGTGACCGGCCGCTTTCCGTTCTTCCGGAAGTGACAGGTCTGTTTCCGGGTCACCCGAAAAGCGCCCTCCGTCAGGGCAAAGCCGTGCTTCCCGGCCTGCTCCAGCAGCCACTGTTCCTGCTCCGCTTCCAGATAGCAGGGCTTCAGGGCACCCCGCGCCAGCGGGTCCGCCGGGTCTTTCCGGGTGCGGGTCGGGTTTGCCGTCAGACGGAACTGCCAGCAGCTGCCCGGGGTCACCCGTTCCAGCAGCGGCTCGTAGCGGCGCGTTTCCGGCGCGGCTCCCGTCCCGAACTGCGCACACAGTCCGGTCAGGTCGGGGAGCTCCTCGCTGAGCAGCAGCAGATACAGTTTTCCGTTCAGGCTGTCCAGCCGCCACAGCCTGCGGCGTCGTTCGCCGGAGAACGAGTTTTCCACCGCGCCGTGGAACTTCTGTGGAGAAGTCAGCGCGATCATGGTACTGCGGCGGGTGGGGTCAAGTTCTGCGCGGGACAAATACATTGCATCTCACCTCAATTCTGCAATTCCGCCATGGGGTCGTGCTCCGTCGGTTCCGGCATTTCCGGCCGGTCCAGCCGCCATTCCCGCACCGGTCGGAACCCGTACTGCCGGTGCACCGGGCTGAAGGACACCGGCAGATCCTGCCGGGGCACTGCCGCAGGGTCTGCCGGGTCGGCGTCGGCCACGATGCGCAGCTTCCCTGTTTCCGGTTTTCGTCCCTGCATGGGTTCCGTCCGGAGGACGTCCAGCAGGCTCCCCTGCCGGATGCCCAGACAGAGCGGCAGGGTGGGCGGGCAGGAGCGCCGCCCCAGATACAGCGGGTAGACCGGGTGCCGCAGAGCCGCTTCCAGCTCCCGCAGCAGAGCTTCGTCCTCGCTTTCCAGCCCTGCCAGAAAAACGGCGTCCTGCAGATAGTGGCGGTAGGTCACATAGGAGGTGTCCCGGCTTTTGGCGGTGTGAAAATCCACCAGCAGGCTGCCCTCCTGATCTGCCCGCACGGCAAAGCGCAGGCCGTTCAGCCGGGCAAGGCCCTCCGTGTCGTCCCGGCGCAGCCCCAGCGCCGCCGCCAACAGGCCGACCACGCCGCTCTTGGTGGGTTCCCGGTCGGTCTTGCGGGTCTCAAACTTGGAGTCCGAACCCCAGGACTGCAGGGGTGCAGCCAGCCGAAGCAATAAGGTCGCCATGGTCACACCTCATTCCCGGACAGCTTCTCCTCTACGGCCTTTTCCAGTACCGCCAGCATGGTGTTCAGCGGCATGGGCTGTGCCAGTTCTTCCAGCCCGGTACCCACCGTAAAGCTCTGCTCCGGTGCCTCTGCAAAGGTATTGTAGAGTTCCTTTGCATACTGTTTCAGCGCCATCTTGGACGGTTCTGCATAGCCTTCTTCGCTCTTGCGCACCGGCTTTTCAAAGGCACCGCAGAGGTTCACCGGCTGGTCCTGCCGCAGGGTGATGTAAACGGCATCCGGCAGGGTGCGGTTGGCAAAACTGTTCTGCTTGCCGGTGGGCATGGAGCGGATGAACGCCTCACCAAACGCCCGGACCGTCTGCGCTGCCTGCTCTGCGCCCAGCGTGCGCACCAGTTCCAGAACATTGACCGTCGCATAGCGGTACAGGGTGGCGGAATTGTATTCCACCGTGCCCAGATGCCCGGCACCGGCGTTGTCCTCCGGGGCACAGTCGTCCACGGCGGTGAAATAGTCGAACTCGTTCTGCACGGTGTGGGTGGAGATGCTGTGGGCCACCTGTGCGGCAGCGTCGTAGTTCAGCGACGGGGCACTGGCAACCATCCGACCAAACAGTACCATGTCCACGGTCGGATTTTCATTCAACGCATCCTCATAGGCACTATCGTCCTTGCAGTTTTCTGCAGCCAGTTTTGCCAGCGTCGTGGCCTGTGCCTTTCCAATCAACAGCAATGCAGAGGTGTTATCGCTCTTTTCCCCATCCTTTTTATCGCTTTTTTTGAAGGTAATTCCAGCCCTTTTCAACGCATCCTGTGACATCTTTTCCAGTTTTTTCCGATCCTGTCCGGGAAGCAGTTCAGCCAGTTCATCCGCTACAAGGTCAATTGCCCTTAACGTGCGCTTGCCAATCTCCACCTCGCCACTCATTTCCCCGGTGAACATCACGCGCATGGCGTGCTTCCACGCCTGCGAGGACACCCGGGCACGGACGGCCCCGCCATAGACAGCGGTCTTGGGGCTGCCGGTGTCGTCGCGGTTGACGCAGCTGGGCGGCACGGTCTGCAGAACATGAAAATCAACATACAGGCGTTTGGTATCCATCTCAATTCTCCTTTTCGTTCTCTTTGGTTTTCTCCGTGGGGTTCGCATAAAGGTCCCGGCCCCACCGCAAACGGACATTCGGCGCACCGTCCACAAACTGGTATTGATACAGATCCTCGGCCAGCTGCGGATAATCCAGCGGGATCCCTTCCCGCCGCAGCAGCTGGATCATCCCGCGCAGGTGGTGCGAGACTTCCGGCATGGAATCCGCCGTTGCCAGCGCGTTGAACCGCCGGAGCACGCTGCTCTCGGTCCAGTCCTGCCCGGCAGCCGTTTTTTCGGCCAGCTGCCACACTGCACCGCCCAGTGTTCTGCCCGGCTGGTTCATGGAAACACCAGCTTCCCCCTGCTGGTGCAGGGCAAACAGGGTCAACGCCGTATAGACGGCCCATTCCGCCTTTGACGGGCCATTGCTGCCCTGCAGCTGCTCCGGCATGTCGGCCAGCAGAGCGCCCCACAACGCAGGCAGGTCTCCGGGCTGACGCCCCACGCCCCGGCGCAGCTCGGCAAGCTCGGCCCGTCTCTGCGGCTCCGGCAGAACTTGCAGCCGACGCAGCTGCCGGGTCACGCAGGCTTTCACCTCATTGGTTTTCATTCTGTCCCTCCTTCATTCTGTTTCGGGTACAGCTTCCGCAAATCATACAGAAAGCTGTTGTAGGCCTTGGGCGCTGTATACAGGCAGCTCTTATCCTTGTTCTTTGCCTCCGGGATGCGGCGGCCCACAAAGGCGGCAGCTCCCGCTTGCTCCACCATCTGCTTGCCCAATTCTGCCGCAAGCCGGTATGCCTGCACCTGCCACTCGGCCGCCTTCTCGACCGGTTCATCCGTCTCCGGGTCAATGCCTTGCAGCCACTGCCGGAACGGCTGATCGACCGCAAAATAGAACTGCGCGCGGGCGGCTTCGGCGCCGGTGTCGTTCTTGTCCCCTGCCGCAAGGGCCAGGTTCTGTGCCAGACGACCCACGATCCTTGCAGCCTGCTCACAGTTGTTCACCTCATCGTCAACACAGATCTGCCATGTACGGCCCAATTCATTTAGCAGTTCAAGATTCATCGAAAGCGCATCCGTGTAACAATCTTTCATGGAGGCACTTTGCGCTCCGTATTCCACCCCAACTGCACAAACCTGTAGAATTTCTTTTCTGCTCAGCAATTTCCGGCCCTGCAAATAGGTATTCCACCAGATCACGCCGGGTTTATGGCCGCCCCTATCACTGATAGCGGAAAACTCCCGCCAGAGCTGTTTTCCCATCTCATGTTTCTGCGGATCGTAATACACCAGCCCTGTCTTTTTGTCCTCTTTTTTATTCCAGAGCGTCATCGGTTCTGCAAATGCATTCTTGGAATCAAAGAAGTCTCCTCCCAAGACCGTATAGCCCACAACTTTGTTTTCCTTCCGTTCCAGAAGGATCCGTCGAAACTGCGTCGTCATCAGCTCCGCAAAGTTATCCGGGCATGCCACCTCAGTTCGTTCGCCGCTTCTTGCATTTTCAAGCTCCCAACACGGAACATCCGGTTCCCAGAGCTCTCCGCCATCTTGCAGGAACATCAGGTTCCGCATCAGTGTTTCAAACAGATTGCTGCCTTTTACATAGATCACACCGATCCGGCCGAGCCACCCCGGCCCCATCGACGGCAGCGGCCGGTCTTTTGCCTTTTTCTTAGCCGCCGCATCGTCATAATTGTTTAAAGACACAAGCCATCGTGCAGCCTGCGGGTAGTCCATGCTTTCCTTTCCTGTTCCCGCACAGGCAGAAAACAGGCTGGTTTTATTCTCGCTTTCAAACACTTCTCCGTTCAGCTTTTTCGCTCCGAATGGACTGCCGATCTTCGCTTCCGGCACCTGCCAGAAGGGGCGCTCCGGGTGGAACAGCCAGAAGCGGTCCTGCCATTTGTCCAGATAATCCCGGATCGGCTGTTCCGGGAAGCGCCCCAACTGCCACAGTTTGCTCCAGCGCAGCAAGGCGTCCTCGGTTTCTTCAAACGGTGCCGGTACACCGTTCCCATCCACGCGGGAGAACACCGTGTGCAGCACCGCCAGCAGCAGCCGCAGCATGGCGGCGTCCTGTGTGGGCATCTCGCCCGCAAGGTCCACATACGCATGTGCATGGAGCAGGGCGTCGGTCAGCGAAACTGTCCGTATGGTACCATCCTGTGTCCGCACCCGGACCCACGGTTCCCGCAGCAGGTTAAACTCCATTGTCTCCATCCTCATCCTCCTTCTGATAGGTCAGGCCGTTCTCACGGTCGTAGTGCAGCACCTGCCCGGCAAGGTGTGCCGTGCGGCGCTCGTCCAGCAGCAGGACCAGTTCCCCGCGCAGCAGCGGGGAGAGCTGCCATGCCGCAAAATGCTTCCGGGTCTCGGCTTCCAGCGCGTCAATGGTTTGCTGCACGCTCCATCGCTTGCTGAAGTACCCCGGCAGACGCAGTCTCTGCCGCGCGATCCGCAAGGCTTCTTCCGGCTGCGGGGGCTGGTCCACCGCCACACAGGGCCCGGCCGCTTCTCCCTCTCCGGGCAGGAAGCGGACATTGCCGCTGCTGTCCTGCATCATGACCAGCACTTCAATGGACGGGTCGCCGTCGCGCACAGCGGCACGGGCACCGGCGTCGCTGGTCTTTGCCCTGTCATCCATCCAGTCGTCCAGCGCATCACCGCATGCTCTCGGCGACGAAATGGCAAAGGCCTTGGCGCTGCGCTGCTTCTTGGCCTGTTCCAGCTCATATGTTCCCCGTGCCGCTGTGCTCTGCGGGTCTGCGGGCAGGCAGTCCGGCTCCCAGCCGTAGGTGTCCTGTACCAGCCGAGCGATATCCGCAGGCAGCTGCAGTTCCTTCGGCAGCAGCTTCCGGGTACGTCCGAGCAGCCATTCGCCATAGATGGCTGCACTGCCCTCGTCAAATTCCTCGGTCCCGGTGTCCAGCACTGCACAGCGGGCTTCCTGCACCGGCTGCGGACGCGCCCGGCCCGGATGCCGGTGCAGCCGTCCGATGCGCTGCAGCAGCAGGTCCATCGGGCACAGTTCCGTAATCATATAATCGAAATCGATATCCAGTGACTGCTCGAGCACCTGCGTCCCCACCACGATCAGCCGGTCGCGCTGCGCCGGGGTCGAGCGCTTGCCGATGCGCTCCATCAGGCGTTGTTCCTTTTCGGCGCGGTCAGGCATCAGGAACTGTGCATGGAACACAAGCACTTCAAATTCCGGCAGCTCTTCTCGCAGGCGGGCCGCAAGGTCCTGCGCTTTCCGCACCGTGTTGACGATCACGCCTGCACAGCCACCCTCCCGCAGCGCGTTCTGCAGCATTTCCGGCAGATGTTCCTCCGTCAGGGATTCCATCGTCACCCGGCGCGGCGGTGTGTGCAGCGGAATGCCGGTTTGCCGCACCTGTTTTCCATCGGTCCAGGTCAGCAGCGGGTAGCCGCGGCAGGTTTTCCAGGGTGCATCCGGCAGCGTTTTCCGGTTGAGATATGCGGTCACAAGTTCGGTGCGCCGCTTGGCGGGCAGTGTGGCCGAAAGCAGGATCACCGGCACCCGGTACTCTCCCAGCCAGTTCAGTGCCCGGTCCAGATAACAATTCATGTAGGCGTCGTAAGCATGACACTCGTCGATCACCACCACCTTGCCCGCCAGGCCGAGATGCCGCAGCATCACATGCTTCTGCTGCAAGGCCGCCATCAGCAGCTGATCCACCGTGCCAATGACAAAGTTGGCCAGAAGCGCCTGTTTGCTGCCCTGAAACCACTGGTGCACCATCACCCGTTCCTCCGGGTCGTCGGCGTCATCCTCCACCGGCACCGGCTCCTGCTGCAATTTCAAATAGTCTGTATTCAGCTGCGCCATGCCGTGCGCCAGCCGGATGGAGTGTTCCAGCCCATCCGACTGTTTCTGCGCCCAGTCCAGCAGCCGCCCAAAAATACCGTTGGCGGTGGCCTGGGTCGGCAGACCAAAGAAGATGCCGCCCTCCCCGCAGCGCTGTGCCAGAACCTCCGCCGCTGCCAGCGCAGCCTCGGTTTTGCCCACGCCCATCTGGGCTTCCAGAATAAAAATGCCCGGTTCCTGTGCGTTGTTCACAGCCTCCAGCATAGCCTGCTGCACTTCGTTCGGAAGAAAGCCGAACCGCTCCCGGAACTCCACCGGGTCCGCCGCGGCCTCCTGCACTTCCCAGGGAAGGGTCGGCGCAAATTTCTGCCATGCCCGTTCCACGCGGGCCGGATAAAGGCTCTCGTCGCCCAGTTCCTCTACCGGGATCAGCGGGAAATACCGGGGATTGCTGGCGATCCAGTCCGCCATGATGAGCAGGCCGGTCAGAAGGAGTTCCGTCGGGACCGACAGCTCCGGCAGCTCTTTCACGTCAGAAAATCCGCTTTCCTGCAGGGCGTGATCGAACAGTTCCTGCCAGCAGCTCCACCAGAATGTTTTCCGTCCTTTGGGCCAGTAATTTGTTTCATACACTCCGTCTTCCAGCTGGTCCAGAACATTATTTGCCTCCTGCGGCTTGCCGTGGTGTGCCCCCACGACCGAGGCCAACCCTTCCGGGCAGCCCAGCTCCCGCAGGATCGCCTCCCCGGCCAGCGCATGGGGGGAAAATTTCTTTTTCTGCTCGTTCCAGCGGAGCTCGGTATCCTCCTCCAACCGCTGTTTTGCCTCCGGCAGCAGGCTCATGATCGGGCCGGCAAAGGCCAGCGTGATTTTCCCGATATCGTGGACCCACCCCAGAAAAACGACAGTCCGGGTCAGCAGTTCCTCGTCCAGGTCCAGATTCCGCCGCACACTTTCCGGCAGCCACTGCTGCACCAGAAACCGCATAATGCCTGCTGTGTCCCGCAGATGCATCCAGAGCGGCAGCCACAAACTGCTGTTGTCCGGGTCTGTTTTGCCTGCAAAACGCCGTACCTTGCAGGATCGTTCCGGTCGTTTCATCGTTCCACCTCCAAAGCATCGTTCCCATTGGCAGCCGGTGTTTTTCTGATAAGCAAAGAATAACCGATATGCAGTCCCATAAACAGGACTTTCACGTTTTTCAGCGATTTTTACTCTGTTTTTCTTCTATTACCCCCGCAAATGCGGGGAAAATCCCTCATTGTGCTAAATCATTGGAGCAATCCCGCAAATGCAGGAAGCGGATTATTATGCTATATCATGTTCTCTTTTTATCCGCATCGTCATTATAGCAACTATTTCAGTCATTTTCAACATTTTATTGTATTTTTTGGATATTATGAGGCATGTTTTTATTGATCCGCTCCATTGGCCGGGTCGCGGCAGTTTTCTTCCGACGCAAAAATCCCACCGACTTCCTGCTGCGGAAATCAATGGGATTTTATCAGCATCTCTTCAGTTGAAGGCACCATTCTGGGCGGCATACACTGCAATGGTGCTCAGCAGGTCCAGTTCCGCTTTCTGGTAGGTCGTGCGGCCGATGTGCAGCTGTTCCAGCACGTCGGCCTCCTTGCGGTGCTGCAGATAGCGCAGCTGCAACAGATCGGCCCGGATGGGATCCGCTTCCTTGTAATAGGCCATGCTGTCCTCAATGGCCTTTTCCCACCGGCGGTTCACCGGCGACCGCGCCCACTGCCGCCGGCCATAGGCCAGCAGGGCGCTGCGGGTGGCATCACGCTGTTGTTTTGTCATTTCGGCTTTCTCCTTTCTGCAGCGGCCAGGCTGCGCTCATAGCGGTTCTGGGTGTCAAAAAAGCAGGCATCCCGCTCCGACATCGTCATTCCCAGCATCGCCGACAGATTTTCGGCTTCGTTCAGTTTGAACTGGGTCTGCCCCTGCAGTTTGCTGTGCAGCGCGCTCTCGCTGATGTGCAGCGCGCGGGCCACATGCCGCAGCTTGTAGCCGCTGTCGCGGATGTATTCTTCGATCAGTCTGGTATTGGCCATGTTCTCCGCTCCTTTTTGTCGGTTTCACGTCGTTCAACAATCTTTGGTTGTAGTATAGTCGCAAGTTGATTGTCTGTCAACCGATTTTCAAAAATCGCGCGAAAAAAGTTGATTTTCACCCACTTTTCTGGTATACTGCCTCCAGAAGCACCAATTTCACCGCACAACCATTCGTTTTTGAACGGAGGCGTCTATGTCCGAACTTTCCACCCGCGTCCGGCTGCGGCGCGAAGAACTGGGCCTCTCGCAGGAGCAGCTGGCCCAGCGCATGGGATACCGCTCCAAATCCTCCATCACCAAGCTGGAAAAAGGGGTCAACGACATCCCGCAGGCAAAGCTGGAAGAGCTGGCCGCGGCACTGGAGACCACCCCGGCCTATCTGCTGGGGCTGGACGTGCCTTGCCCGCCGCCGGGCTTTGAGCCGCTGCCCGCCATGGCCATGGTGCCGCTGGTGGGCTCCATCGCCTGCGGCACCCCCATCACCGCCGAGCAGAACATCGAGCAGTACATCGGCGTTCCGGCGGCGTGGCACGCTGACTTTGCGCTGACCTGCCACGGCGACAGCATGGCTCCCACCATCTGCGACGGCGACATCGTCTGCATCCGCTGCCAGCCGGAGGTGGAGCAGGGCGAGATCGCCGCAGTGCGCATCGGCGAGGAAGCCACCCTCAAACATTTTCACCGGCAGGGCGACACTGTGATGCTGCTGGCCGACAACGCCGCCGTCTGCCCGCCCATGGTCTACACCGGTCCCCAGCTGAACGAGATCCGCATCGAGGGCCGGGCCGTGGGCTTCTGCCGCGGTTTATAACCTATCATAAGGAGGGTCTGCCATGTTCTTTTCCAAAAAGAAACCGTCTGCCGCCTACGACCCGGCCGTGCAGCGGCCCGCTTTGCGGTGCAGCATCTGCACCGGGGAGCAGGTGGCCGGTTTTGTGCACCCGGACGGCCATTTTGAGGACGTCCAGCTCATCCGCACCCCGCAGGAACTGGCGGCCTTCCGCACCCGGTACGGCATCCCGCCGGAGACCGTCATCGAAAAAATCTACTGAACAAGGAGCGTCCTATGCCCACAGCACCCGAAGAGATGACCCTGAAGGTCATTGCCCACATCCACACTGCCTTTCCCACCAAGTTCGGCATCCCGCGGCAGAGCGGGCTGGTGGACAGCCTGCGGGGCGAGGTGATCTTTACCCCGGAATACCGCAGCGCCGACGCCGTGCGCGGGCTGGAGGATTTCAGCCACATCTGGCTGGTGTGGCAGTTCTCCGGCGCGGTGCGGGACAGCTGGTCCCCCACCGTTCGGCCGCCGCGTCTGGGCGGCAATACCCGCATGGGCGTGTTCGCCACCCGGTCCCCCTTCCGGCCCAACCCCTTGGGCCTTTCCAGCGTGAAGCTGGAAGGCATCGAGATGCGCCCGGAGGTGGGCCCCGTCCTGCTGGTGCGCGGGGCTGACCTGATGGACGGCACCCCCATCTATGACATCAAGCCCTATATCCCCTACGCCGACTGTCACCCGGACGCTGCCGAGGGCTTTACCGGCCAGACCCGGCGCCACCTGTTGGAGGTGTCCTGCCCGGAAGAACTCTGGGCCGCCGTGCCGCAGGCCGACCGCGACGCCCTGCGCGGGGTACTGGCCAACGACCCCCGCCCCTCCTACCAGCACGACCCTGCGCGGGTCTACGGCATGGAGTTCGGCGGGCTGGAAGTGCACTTTACAGTAGACGATCCCGTGCTGACCGTGCGGGACATCACCCGCCGCTGAGGAGCCTGCTATGGAACTGCGCAACATCAACACCTTTTTGCACATTGCCGAGCTGCACAGCTTTTCGCGCACAGCGCGGCAGCTGGGCTACTCTCAGTCGGCGGTTTCCTCCCAGATCGCCCAGCTGGAAGCGGAACTGGGTGCCCCCCTGTTCGACCGGGTGGGCAAGACCGTGCGCCTGACCGGTGCCGGTGAGACCTTTTTGGGCTACGCCCGCACTCTGCTGGCCACCGTGGAGCAGGCGCAGGCCGCCCTGCAGCTGCCCCAGCAGATCAGCGGGCGGCTGCGCATCGCGCTGGCCGACTCGGTGTGCAGCACCTTTCTGCCCGACCTGCTCCAGCGGTACCACGCGCAGTTCCCGCAGGTGGAACTGGTGCTCTGCACCGCCACTGACGACGGCATGCTGCAGATGCTGACCACCAATCAGGTGGACCTGGCCTATACGCTGGACCATCCCCTGCTGCAGCCTACGCTGGTGCGGGCCGTGGACGTACCGGAGCCGGTGTGCTTCATCGCGCCCGCCGGGCATCCGCTGGCCGCCCGGGACACCGTGTCGTTGGAAGAGCTGGTGCAGCAGGAATTCCTGCTCACCGAGCGGGGCATGAGCTACCGCGATGCACTGGACCAGTGTCTGGCCGCCCACGGCCTGCAATTGCAGCCCTATCTGGAATTGGGCAGCGCCGCGCTGCTGTGCCAGATGGTGGAGCGGGGCATGGGCCTTTCCTTTTTGCCGGAATACATCGTGCGTGCCGCACTGGCCGCCGGGACACTGGCCCGGCTGAACGTACCGGACTGCCGGGTGGAGATGCACCGGCAGCTGTTCTACCACCGGGACAAATGGCTGACCCCTCAGATGAAGGGGTTCATCGGGCTGGTGCGGGAAAGCGCCGCACAGCCTGCCGCTCCCACACAAGCCTGAGGGGAGCTTCTCTATGCGCAAACCCAGGATCATCTTTTTTGACATCGACGGCACCGAACCGGACCTGGACGACTACTTTGCCGTGGCCAAGTCCACCGTGCCGGTGTCGCCCGATTTTGACGCCATGGCCTTTGGCGCCGACAACGGCCTCATCTGAGCATCCATCAACGCAAAAACACCCGCCGGGCCTTCTGCTGCTGCAGAAGCCACCCGGCGGGTGTTGTCGTTTCAGTTTTCTAAGGTCAGCAGGAGCTGCCGCCGCACAGGTCGGTCACCTTCTGCACTGCAGCGGTCACCAGATCACCGATGGGCTGTTCCGGCACGCCGACGATGTAGTTGTCGCAATGGTTCACCGGGATCAGCACCCGCTTGGCCCCGCTCTGGCACACCGCAGCGGCCATGGCGGGGGTGATCTCGCCCAGCAGGGCATCCGCGATCACGATGCCGATGGGTCCCACGATGATATCCGCGTGGCGGCAGTTGACCACCACCGCGTTCTCGCCGGTGGCGGTGCGCACTGCGCCTGCCTTGCGCATGGCACTGGTGGCCAGGCTGTTGGTGCCCACCGCTGTGAGCTGTGCCTGCGGGCACTGGGCGCTCAGGGCCGCTACCAGCTGCCTGCCCAGGCCGCCGCCCTGCCCGTCAATGACAAGGATCTTCATTGGCTTTTCCTCAGAAGTCGATCTCTTCCAGACGCAGCAGCGCCAGGATGTAGATCTTCACGGCCTCCAGCAGCTTGTCGATGGGCGCTGCCTCATTGGCACCGTGCATCGGGCCGCCAAATTCCGGCAGGGGCAGATCCACATGTTCCGGGCCGAAGCTGACCGCATAGGGGAAGTGGCGGGCATAGGTGCCGCCGCCCATGGTAAAGGGCTTGGCGTCCTCGCCGGTCACCTCGTTGTAGGTGTTGATGCAGGCCTGGATGGCGGGGCTGTCGGCCTCAATGTAGAAGGGCTCGGCAGCCGCCACGTCCTGCAGCTGCGCACCGCTGCCCAGAGCAGCGGTGATCTGGGCGGTGAGCTTGTCGCCGTCGGTGCAGGTGGGGAAGCGGCTGTCGATGGTCTGCACCAGACGGCCCTCCTCCATATAAATGCGGCCGCCGATGATGGTCAGCGGGCCGAAGGGGCCGTCGGCGCAGTCGATGCCAAGGCCGGTGCCTGCGGTGGAAGCGTGCAGCTTGCGCAGGGCTTCCAGATAGGCGCGCTCGGCGTCGTTGCACAGGCCATTGTCCAGCAGGTAGTTCACCACCAGACCAATGGCATTCACGGTGCCTTCCGGCATGGCAGCATGGCCGGCCTTGCCCCAGCCGCGCACCCGCACGCAGCCTTCCCCGGCGGGTTCCAGCGTGATGTTGGGAGCGTTCTTCAGTTTGGTGATGTCGGTGTGCAGCAGGGCGCTGGCACGATCCGGCACGGCATTGTTGGCCACACCGCCCTCAAAATCACAGATCACGCCGTTGCACACCGGGCTGACGATCTTGCCGCCGAAGTGGCCCTTCTCACCGTTGCACACCGGGAACTCGGCATCCGGGGTAAAGCAGAACACCGGGGCCGGGTAATTCTTCAGGTAGTACTCCACGTCCTGCATGTGGGTCTCTTCGTTGTCACCGATGAGGGCACGGATGGGGTAGCGCAGCTCATAGCCCTGCTCCTTGAGGAACTTGAGGGCGTACAGGGCAACCACCATGGGGCCTTTATCATCCGAGACGCCGCGGCCCAGCAGCCAGCCGTCCTGGATGCGCATCTTGAAGGGGTCGGCCGTCCAGCCGTTGCCCACCGGCACCACGTCCACATGGCAGATGGTGGCCAGATACTTTTCCGGATCGGCACCGGCCAGCTCTGCGTAGCCCATGTAGTTCTCGCAGTTGCGGGTGGCAAGGCCCATGCCGGCTGCCAGCTCCAGCGTCTTGTCCAGTGCGGCACGGGGGCCCTTGCCGAAGGGTGCGCCCTCTTCCGGGGTGCCCTCCACGCTGTCGATGGCCACCAGCGCGGCAATGTCCTGCAGCAGCTGCTCCTTGTTTTCCGCGATGTACGCGTCGATCTTCTGATTCAGTCCCTGATCCATGATCATCGTTTCCTTTCCGGGCGGGCTGTTGCACGCAGACCGCTGTATTCAAACACATCTTGTCCATTCTAGCACACTCGGGGCAGAAATGCTATGGGCAATTTCCACGACAAAGCGGCGGCAGGTTTGGGCCATCAGCCCACGGCAAACAGACCGCTCAACGCACCCAACAGGCCCGCACTGGCCAGACCCATAATGATCCCGGCCAGCAATACGCCACCCATGCAGGCCACCAGCACATCCTTGAACTTCATGTCCAGGATGGACCCCGCCAGGGTGCCGGTCCAGGCACCGGTGCCCGGCAGCGGGATGCCCACGAACAGCAGCAGCGCCAGGGTCAGGCCGCAGCCCGCCTTGGCCTCCAGTGCACGGCCGCCCTTTTCGCCCTTGTTGATGCAAAAGCGGCAGATGGGCCCGATGAGGGGCTTATGGTAGCCCCAGATCAAAAACTTCCGGGCAAACAGGTAGATAAAGGGCACCGGGAGCATGTTGCCCAGCACGCACAAAAAGTAGGTGGGCAGTGCCGGAAGCCCCAGACCCAGCCCAATGGGAATGGCTCCGCGCAGCTCCACGATGGGCACCATGGAGATGAAAAACACCAGCAGATAATTCTTGAGCATAGCTTCTCCTTTACAGGTCAATGTCCAGCTCCACCGGGCAGTGGTCCGAGCCGAACACCTCGTTGTGGATCTCGGCGGCGCGGATCTTATCTGCGATGCGCTGCGAGACGATAAAGTAGTCGATGCGCCAGCCCGCATTCTTTTCGCGGGCATGGAAACGGTAGCTCCACCAGCTGTACTTCACCTCATCCGGGTGCACCACCCGGAAGCTGTCGGCAAACCCGGCCGCCAGCAGCTCGGTCATCTTGGCCCGCTCCTGGTCGGTAAAGCCTGCGCTCATCCGGTTGGTCTTTGCGTTCTTGATGTCCATTTCGGTGTGGGCTACGTTCAGGGCGCCGCACAGGATCACCGGCTTTTTCGCGTCCAGCCCCAGCAGGTAGGCGCGGAAGGCGTCCTCCCAGGTCATGCGGTAGTCCAGCCGCTTCAGCCCGTCCTGGCTGTTGGGGGTGTAGCAGTTCACCAGATAAAAGCCCGGGTATTCCAGCGTGAGCACCCGGCCTTCGTGGTCATGCTCCTCCAGCCCGATGCCGGTGGTCACGGCCAGCGGCACCTGCCTGCACCAGCAGGCCGTGCCGGAGTAGCCCTTTTTCTCGGCCGAGTATGTATATTCTGTGTAGCCCTCCGGGGCAAAATCCGCCTGACCGGGCTGCATCTTGGTCTCCTGTACCGAGAAAATATCGGCGTCCAGCGCGGCAAAGCTGTCGGCAAAGCCGTGGGTCAGGCAGGCCCGCAGGCCGTTCACATTCCAGCTGATGAGTTTCATGCAAAGGGTCCTCCCTTTTTGTTTTATGCGTGATACTTGGTTTTCCATACCCCGCTGCGGAAGCGGGTCACAAAGCAGGTCACACGGCAGAGCCAGTCGATGACCATGGCGATCCACACGCCCACGGCCCCCCAGCCCATGCGCACGCACAGCAGGTAGCTGAAGCCCAGCCGCCACACGGCCATGCTGAGGATGGACACGATCATGGTAAATTTCACGTCGTTGGCGGCGCGCAGGGCGTTGGGCAGCACGAAGGACAGCGGCCAGAAAAAGATGGCGCAGCCCGCATGGATGGTCACAAGCTGGATGGCCAGCTCCATGGTGGCACCGGACAGCTCATAGATGCCCACCAGCGGCCGCAAAAACAGCAGAATGGCCCCGTTGAACAGGCCCATGGTCAGGTAAGCCCACAAAGTGAGCTTGCGGGTGTAGTGCACGGCCTGCTCGTAGTCCCGCGCACCGACGCACTGGCCCACCACGGTGATCATGGCAAGGCTCAGGGCTTTGCCGGGGATGACGCCCATGCCGTCCAGATTGTTGGCCACCGCGTTGGCAGCGATCTGCACCGTACCGAACGTGGAGATCATGCTCACCACCAGGATGCGTCCGGCCTCGAACAGGCTGTTCTCAAAGGCGGACGGGATGCCGATGCCCAGGATGCGCCGGGTCATGCCGACGTCCAGCTGCACGGTCCTGGGCACCTGCAGCGCGTGGCCCTTCTGGTAGCACTTGCCCAGAATGAGCACGGCCGCCACCACACGGGACACCACACTGGGCCATGCCACGCCATCCACGCCCATTTTCAGGCCAAAGATGCACACCGCGTTGCCCACGATGTTGATGATGTTCATCAGCACGCTGATCTGCATCGAGATCCGGGAGTTGCCCATGCTGCGGAACAGTGCCGCGCCCGCGTTGTACAGCGCCAGGAACGGGTAGCTGACCGCAATGATCTTGAGGTACAACGTACCGGCATCCAGCACATCGGCGTCAATGGAGCCGTAGAACAGCCGGATCATGGGCCGCGCCAGCACAAAGCACAGCACCCCCACGCCCAAGCCCAGGATGCCGCTGAGCAGGATCAGCTGCCCGGCACTCTTGTTGGCGCTCTTCTGTTCCCTTGCGCCCAGGAACTGGCTCACCACAACGGCACCGCCGGTGGCCAGTGCCGAAAACAGCACGATGATCAGGTTGTTGATCATGTCCACCAGACTGACGCCGGAAATGGCGGCCTCGCCGCAGCGGGACACCATCATGGTATCGGCCATGCCCACCGTCACGGCCAGGAACTGCTCCACCAGCAGCGGCCAGGTGAGCTTCAACAATTGTGATTGGGTAAACAGCGGTTTCCGTCCGCCGAACAGCGGTGCTTTTTCCCCGCTGCGTGCCGTTTGCTGCATCATTGAACTCCTCTCCTGCACGGGCCGCATTGCCCGCGCTCTTCCTGCGCGGTGCGCAGGCCCCTCGATTTTACATACGCATTCATCTTAACACACCCGCCCCATGTTGTAAAGAATCGTCTTTGCACGCCCGGCGGGGCTGTCTGCCGCCCGTTTTGGGCTTGTTCGTCAGTTTGCCGGGAACTTTCCATCAAATTTGTGCGTTCCTACAAAAATGCGATTTCCCGTGTGTTTTGTTCAAAAAATTTAAAAATCCTCTTGTAATTTTCCGGCAAACGTGGTATGTTGTATCCAACAAAGGCATTTCGTTGGATACAAATGTACACATCTTCTACCATCCGGCCTTTGTCCCCTGATTTCTGCTATTTTCTTCATTTACCTTCTTATCATTTACCCTGCCTGCCCCGCAAGGGGCAAGAAAAGCGATGACCCAACCTGCACGGGTCACCGCTTTTTCTTTTTTATCGGATCCTATTGTGCAGCGTCAGCCTTTTGTCTGCGCGGCAAATGCCTGCCGGACGTCACCGGAAAAATAGAGGGTGCCCAGCGCGCACACCGGCCCGGTGCCGCCAAGTTCCATGGCCCGGGCCACACCGGCTTCGATGCTGCCTGCGGCCTCCGCCGGGCAGCCATAGGCCCGGATGTGCTCCGCCAGCGTTTCCGCCGGCATGGCACGGGGCGTGTGGGCCGCCACGGTCACGAACTGCTTTGCCAGCGGAGCCAGCAGCTGCAGCATCTCGTCCACATCCTTGTCGGCCATGATGCTGACCAGGAACACGAACTTCTCGCCGGGGAAGCGGTCCTTCAGGCGCTGCACCGTGGCCCGCATGCCGTGGGCGTTGTGGCTGCCGTCCAGCAGGAAAGCCGGGGCATGCCGCAGCAGCTCAAAGCGGCCCGGCCACTGCACGGTCTCCAATCCGGTGCGGATGGCACTTTCCGGCACGTTCCAGCCTTTGGCCCGCAGCACCCGCAGAGTGGTGATGGCCACCGCCGCGTTGCGGGGCTGGTAGCTGCCGATGAGGGGCAGGTGCACCCCGTCCAGCCCGTCAAAATCAAAGGTGACTGCGTCCAGATCTCCACCGTCGATCTGCAGGTTGTGGAAATCCACTTCGGTCAGGGGCGCGTTCTGCTCTGCAGCCACCCGCCGGATGACCGCATCGGCCTCCGGGACCCCGCCGTAGCTCACCACCGGGCAGCCCGGCTTGATGATGCCCGCCTTGGCGGCGGCAATATCGGCCAGCGTGGGGCCCAGCTCCCTGACGTGGTCCATACCCAGCGCGGTGATCACGGCGCACTCCGGCTTCTCGATGACGTTGGTGGAATCCAGCGTGCCGCCCAAGCCCACTTCCAGCACCACGATGTCGCACTGTTTGCGGGCAAAATACAGCATCCCCAGCGCGGTGATGATCTCGAACTCGGTGGGCACATCGGCCATGGCATCGGCGGCAGGCTGCACCCGCTCCACCAGCCGCACCAGTTCTTCGTCCGGGATCTGCTGCCCGTCCACCTGAATCCGCTCGTTGAACCGGTTGATGAAGGGCGAGGTGAACAGGCCCACCCGGTAACCGGCGGCCTGCAGGCAGGACGCCAGCATGGCCGCCGTGCTGCCCTTGCCGTTGGTGCCCGCCACATGGACGAACCGGAGCTGTTTGTGCGGGTCTCCCAGAGCGGCCAGCAGGGTGCGGGTGCGGCTCAGGCCGGGTTTGTGCCCGGCCCACTGCACCGCGTGGATGTATTCCATTGCCTGTTCGTAGTTCATAGATACTGCCTCTTTATGATTTTGAATGCCCTCCGCTGTGCTCTGGGCATATTGAGCGGAAATCTTATTTTTAAATTTGCAACTCCGGAAAATCTGCGGATTTTCCGGAGTTGCTTTTTCACAGGTGGGGTCGCAGCGGGCAACAGCATTTCCCGTACCGACCCCTTTTCGTGAACAGGTCAATGGGAAACGACCGCAGTCGTTTCCCATTGACAAAAAGAAAATTCATTCCTCTGGCTATGGCGCAGCGCACGCGGAGCCATTTTCAATCGTTCTCGTTTTATTTCTTTGCCAGCTTCATCAGGCTGCGGTTTTCCAGCAGGATGCGCAGCAGGACGATGTTCACCACGCTCAGCACCAGCGCATTGGGGATGCGGGCCAGCAGCACGCTCCATGCGTAGCCATAGAAGATGCGCAGCACCAGCGAGTTGATCACCATGGAGCCCACAAAGTGGCCCAGCAGCACGCTGATGCTCAGCCGCAGGCCGGTGCGGTAGTCCGGCAGCTTCTGCCAGGCATAGCCCGCCACCAGACCAATGGCCCCGGCACCCAGCGTGATGAGCGGGTTGATGGCATAACCGGCCAGTACGCCGCCGATGATATCGGCCACCGCGCCCACGGCAAAGCCTGCCCCGGGCCCGAACAGCAGGGCCGCCAGCAGCACCGGCAGGCTGCCCAGGTTGAACCGGACAAAGCCGGTGGAGATGCTCAGCACCCGGCTGAACACGATGCTCATGGCCACCAGCAGTGCCAGCATGACCAGTGTGCGGACGGAAGTTCTGGATGTATTGTTCATATCAATTGTCCTCCCCTTTCGGCTGAAAGGAACCAGCAGGGCAGACGCAAAACGCCCTCCCTGTGCGACAAACCGCACAAAGGAGGGCGTGAATCCAACAAATTTCACTTCCGGGCAAGGCGGCAGACCGTCTCGCCTGCACCCAAGTCCATGCAGCAGCGGGATGCAGATCCTGTACCGCGGGTACACCTTCGTCCACAGCACAACTCCCCGTTGATGCGGCACTTAACGCACAGGATCTTACTCTGTTGATGGTTTTATTATAGCCCTTTTTCCCCGCCCCCGCAACCGCAGAAACCGACAGCTTTGCCAAGACAGCGTTCTTATTTTTGTCTATGCTGCACAGTAGTATGGCTTTCTTCGCCTGCACACCCCTTTTCTTTTGGGGCAGAACGTGGTAAGATGGGCACAAGAGATATACAAGGGAGCCCCGCTCCCGGAAAGGAACTCATTCCCATGAAATTCAGCGAAATGACTTATACCCGCCCGGACATCGACGCCCTGCTGGCCACTTGCAAAGCTCTGGCCGCCAAGGCCGCAGCTGCCCCGGACGGCGACGCACTGGTGGCCGTGTATTATGAGCAGAGCCGCGCTTTTGCCGACTACACCACCGCCTCCCAGCTGGCCAATATCCACTACACCTGCGACACCCGCGACGCTTCTTGGAAGGCCGAACAGGACTTCTTTGACGCCAACGGCCCCGCCGTGGCCAATGCCCAGGTAGAGATCAGCCGGGCCTTCCTGTCGAACCCCCATGTGGACGCCCTGACGGAGCATTTCGGCACCACCTGTGTGGCCGGCATGAAGAATGCCGTGCTGGGCATGGACGACCGCACCGTGGACCTGCAGAAGGAGTTCAACGCACTGGTCAGCCAGTATCAGCAGATCTACGGCGGTGCGCTGGTGGAGCTGGACGGCAAGCAGCTCACCATTCCCCAGCTGGGCCCCTACAAAGAGGATCTGGACCCTGCCGTGCGCCGTGCCGCTTATGAGGCCGAGGCCGGGTATTTCGACGCCCACCGTGCCGAGCTGGATGAGCTGTACGGCAAGATCGTCAAAAATCTGAACCAGCAGGCCCATGTGCTGGGCTACAAGGACTACAGCGAGCTGTCCTATGTGCGGATGAACCGCATCGGCTACGGTGCCAAGGAGATCAAGGCCTTCCGCGATCAGGTGGCCAACGACGTGGTGCCCCTGCTGCAGAAGGTGATGGCCATGCGCGCCAAGCGCACCGGCATCGAGCACCCCACCTTTACCGACCTGCCCATCATCTTCAAGGACGGCAACCCCAAACCCATCCCCGGCTATCAGGCCCGCATGGATGCCGCCCGCACCATGTACCACGAGCTGAGCCCGGAGACGGCGGAGTTCATCGACTTCATGCAGGACAACGAACTGTTCGACGTGGAGAGCCGCCCCGGCAAGATGTCCGGCGGCTATATGACCAGCCTGCCCAGCTACAAGGCCCCCTTCATCTTCGCCAACTGGAACAACACCTCCGGCGATGTGGATGTGCTGACCCACGAGTGCGGCCATGCCTTCGAGGGCTATGTGGCCGAGCGCGACCCCAACGTGCCCGCCGACCTGGAATGCCCCGGCATGGAGAGCGCCGAGATTCACTCCATGGCCATGGAATTCCTCACCGCTCCCTGGCACCACCTGCTGTTCGGCAAGGACACCGACAAGTATGCCCTGCTCCACGCCGAGGACAGCTTTGTGTTCCTGGCCTACGGGTGCGAAGTGGACGAGTTCCAGCACATCATGTACCAGAACCCGGACCTGACCCCGGACGAGCGCAACGCCGAGTGGCTCAAGCTGGAAAAGAAGTACCGCCCCTGGATCGACTTCGACAACCTGCCCTTCTACGGCCGCGGTGCCGGGTGGCAGCGCCAGCTGCACATCTACGAGTGCCCCTTCTATTATATCGACTACTGCCTGTCCACCATGGCCGCCCTGCAGTTCTTCCTGCTGAGCCTCACCGACCACAAGGACGCCTGGGAGCGCTACCTGAAACTGGTGCGCCGCGCCGGTCTTGCCAGCTACACCGAGCTGCTGGAGACCGCCGGCCTGAAAGTGCCGTTTGAGGACGGCAGCATCAAGGGCATCGCCCAGCAGATGACCGACTGGCTGGAAGCCCATCAGGTATAATTTTCCGCATAAAAGCAATGTCCCGCTGCATTCCGTGCAGCGGGACATTTGCTTTTTATTGCACGGAGCAGGCTGTGGAGTTTTACACCTTCTCGATGGTGATGCTCCACTCGCTGGTCATGGCCTCGTCCGGCTCCAGCACCTCGTGCCTGCCTTCCTCGTTCACGCTGTTGGCCCAGCCGTTCCAGGGCTCCATGCAGACGAAGTTCTCGGCATCCTGCTGCCACAGCACGCCGTTGCCAAAGGTCTCGTCCGCATCCACGGTCACCTTGTGGCCGTTGCCCTTGTCTGTGAAGGTCATGGGGAACTGCACGCCGGTCATCAGGCGGATGGTGTTGTCGGCCCCCTCCTTGCGGGTGAGGGTGATCTTTTCCGGGGCGGCGGACTGCTCGCCCTTGGCGCTCTCAGAGCAGGTGGCACACTTGATGTCAAAGTCCACATTCTCCAGCTTGGAGGCCATGAAGTAGGGGTGATAGCCGAAGCTGAAGGGCATATCGGTATTGCCCTCGTTGATGACGGTCAGGCTGATGGTAGCCTTGTTACCCTCCAGGTTGTAGTTCACCAGCAGGGTGAAATCGAACGGGTAGAGGAACTTGGTCAGCGGGGTGGCTTCCAGCACCAGGGTCACGCCGTCCGGGCCGACGCTCTCCACGTCCCAAGCGCACAGGTCAGCCAGACCATGGTTTTCCATGGGGTAGGCCTTGCCGTCAAAATAGTGCACACCGCCGTCCGGACCGCCGCAGTTGGGGAACAGCACCGGCACGCCAAAACGGGGGCGGCTGCACTCGGAGAAGTTGGGGCGACGGGTCCAGATGTACTCGTCACCGTCCAGCGTAAAGCCGGTGATCATGCCGCCGCGCTCCGGGGTAATGACCAATTCGGTCTTGGCAGCGGGGTCAGAAATGACGTACTGCTCATAGCAGGCATCGCCTTCGGTGATATAACGGGTTGTGATCTGATTCATAGGTCAGTCCTCCTTAGGTTTCCGGCTCTCGGCCAGCTTTTTAAAATAATAATCAATGCCATAGCGGATGAGGTACTTCACGGCCCAGACGATCACCGCCACAACGGCGGCAAAGATCAGGCCATAGAACACGATCGCAACGAGCAGCATTTTCGTCGTCATTGCCATAGAAAGCCCTCCTTTGCAATGCACAAAAAGGCTGCCGGGCAGCGTAAACCGCTCAGCAGCCTTTGAAGTTTTTACAGAACGACGCCGTCCTTGAAGATGGAGATCTCGCGGAAGCCGTGCTTCTCGGCCTTGGTCTGCTCGCCGCTGGCCACACGAATGACCAGATCCAGCAGATCTTTTGCAGCCTCGTCGATGGTCTTTTCACCATCGGCGATGACGCCGGTGTTGAAGTCGATCCAGCCGGACTTCTTCTCCGCCAGCGGGGTGTTGGTGGAGATCTTCAGGG
>SKED01000538.1_pt1 | contig 41606 bp, 30 predicted proteins | sample 4826651 | NCBI WGS metagenome assembly SKED01 (sample SAMN11008818, study PRJNA524170) | human gut metagenome | biome: Human fecal sample; material: Feces; isolation source: fecal sample from pouch patient p19 | host: Homo sapiens | place: Israel: Tel-Aviv | collected 2016-06-28 | reverse complement strand
GTTCGATTTCGTCACACAATTTAAAAATCCCCCTTTGTTTGATATTATATGCTTATTAGAGAAAATAGCAAGATGCCGATATTACTCAGTGCGAAAGCTTCTCTTCATTTGTTCAATAAAAATCCTTATTAAAGATAGTAAGCCTTGCAGCCAGGAGAGTGGTAAGATATAATCAATATATATTTAAATGAAGAAGGTGACGCAGTGAAGGTTGATTTTATAGAATTAACGAATTTTAGAGGTATTCAAAAACAAAGAATCAGGTTTAAAAATAAGAATTTTGTTGCGTTGATTGGTGATAATTGGTAGCGGAAAGACAACGATACTGGAAGGAATTACAAAAGGATTTGTACCGGTATTGAGAACAATTAATGCAGAAGCAATGAAAGAATGTAATCTGGCAAATAAGGATATAAGAAATGGAGCCAATGGCACAACAGTCACACTGGGGATAACATTAGATGGTGAAAAATATGTCTGGACAAATAGACGGAGACTTTCATCACAGCAGCCGTTTGAAAATAATGGAGATGTAAAAGTTGAAGATGTCAAGTCTTTAAAAGAATTAAAGGCAAAATATTCTCAATGTGTTGAAGAGAGAAAGTTGCCGTTAATTCTTTACTATGGAACAGATAGGATTATACGAGAAGTGCCGCAGAGAGGCCATATAAGAAACTTTCAGGTAACAGATGCACTCAGAAATTGTTTTGATAACGTCAATTATTTTAGAGATTTTTATGATTGGTTTAAGACAGAAGAAGATATTGAACTTCGGGGACTCCGAGAGAATCCAGAATATAAAAATCCTAAATTAAATTGTGTCAGAACAGCCCTGGAAAGAATGATAAAGGGCTATTCCAATTTAAGGATTGAGTTGGCACCTGCCAGAATGGTGATGACGAATGTAGATGGGGTAGATCTTCAGATTGATCAGTTAAGCGGAGGGTATAAAGCAGTCTTATCAGTTATTGCAGATATTGCAAAAAGATTGTCCATGGCGAATCCGGATTCTCAAAATCCATTAGAGGAAGACGCTGTTATTTTAATAGATGAACTGGATTTGCATTTACACCCAAAGTGGCAGAAAGAAATTGTTGACGACTTAAAGAGAACATTTCCTAATTGCCAGTTTATTGTATCAACGCATTCTCCATTTGTTATTCAGTCATTAAATGCAGAAGAGTTATTTGATATTAAAACGATGCAGTACGCAGAAGAAGAAGGCAGCTATAAAGGTTGGAGCATAGAAGCTATTCAGGAACACAAGATGGGTGTAGAACCTAAAATCTCTATTTTTAATCAGTATCTGGAAGAATTTTCGTCTGCTATGGATGATGAGAATTATGAAAAAGCCAAAACACTTTATAAAGAATTAAAAGAAATGGTGAGTCCAGGCAGCCATGAAAGCAAGATTTTAAAATTGGATATGGAGATGATTGAAGCAGATGATAAAGCTTGAACGAGGGAAAAGACCAGATGAACTCACAGATGAAGTCTGTGAAGAATTAAAAAGGCTGTATGCAGAGGATAATGATAAAGCTGTTTGGAATAAGCTGCAAAAGGATAACTATAGATGGAAAACCTATTTTATCTATTTATAGACCAAGAAGTGAAGAAACCGAAGGCACTTGGAGACATTAGAGGAGCTTCATATATTTATCCTATACTATGGCGATTTGGCTTGATCAGAGTGCCGGAAGCAATAGAGAAGAAAATGGGAAAGCAGAGATAAATCCCTGCTTCATTGCTTGCAAGTGATTAGATTAACATGGATATATTAAAGAGTTTCTCGTAAAATAGAAAACGCATCAATGATTCCTTGCTTATAGGCAATACGGATATATTCTATAGATGCAATGTTTTCTGCTGTGATAGTAGCATCAACCGCATCCCATTGTTGGGGAGTTAGATTTAGATCCTGCATTTTTTCATTGACTTTATTACAGTTTTTCTGAGCTTTTTGATATTTTTTATCTTGTCTGAGTGCGGCAGGTAATCCTGTTTCCATGCGAAAAGAGGCAAGCTGATCCAGAATATTTTCTGATGATGCCAGACTGTTTTTAGCATTATGAATGAAATATTCTGTGAGTGCCTTATAGAGATTCTTTTTTAGTTTCTGTTCTTTTTTGCTCATTAGGTAAATTCCTCCCTTAAGGTTGTGCAAGTAAATAACGGTATAACGTTAATTTATCATCAGTTTGCGGAAATGTCAACGGCACACCGTTAATAAACAAAAGGGAAATCCTTTATACTGAATATATATTGTGATTTAAGGAGAATTTACATGACGTATTCAGATGCCATAATAAAGAGATTAAGTGACTTGTGTGCTGACAGAGGGATAACAATAAACAGACTTGCAACATTATCGGGGATTACACAATCAACAATCAACAGCATGATGAATGGAGAAACAAGGAATCCTAAACTGAAAACTTTGCGTAAGATTGCCATGGGCTTAAATATGACTGTTTCTGAATTGCTGGATTTTCCAGAAATGAATGAAATGGAGTTCGAAGATGAGTGAAAGAAAATATGTTCGATAAAATTTTGGAAATGTATTGACTTCCGTATATATGTTCGGTATAATACAGCTATCAGAAACGTATCGTTTCCGATAGAAAGGTAAGGTGAAAAGATGCGGCATAAGAGCGAAGAGTTAATGCAGCAGATATTGAATTACGCTGAGAAGTTTTTATTGCTGAATCATCGTTCACCTTATACCAGCGAAATTGCAGATGCGCTCGGTATAGTCAAGAGTACAGTATACAGATACCTCGTTGAGATGAACGAAAGAGGAATGTTGAGCTACCATAACGGGGAGATTGTTACTGAGAGGACGGAGAAGTTATCTTCGGATACAAAACCGGCGGCGGTGCTTGGATCAGTGTCCTGTGGTATGCCGCAGCTTGAGGAGGAATATGTAGAAGAATATGTTTCTCTGCCGGTTTCACTATTTGGAGATGGAGAGTTCTTTATCTTGCGGGCGAATGGAGATTCTATGACTGGAGCAGGTATCCATAGTGGAGACATGGTTGTTATCCGGAAGCAGAATACAGCTTCAGATGGTGATATTGTTGTTGCTCTGGTGGAGAATGAATCGACATTGAAGCGGTTTTTTCTTGATACGGAAAGAAGGTGTGTACATTTACATCCGGAGAATCCGAAGTATCCGGAAATTTACACGCAGAATTGCAGTATTCAAGGTGTTGCTGTTCATGTGATTAAGTCATTGCAAAAGTGATGATAGAGTGACAGCAGCAGGTGTAAGTTGCGATGAGATTGTCAGAGCAGATCCCAGTGAAAACAGGATATAACAGGTGGCATGGCTCGATGCTGCGGAATCGCCTGTTATTTACTCATCAACGGTTTTCAATTTCCCTTATCCGTTTGAGTGATAGTATGTGTAGATATTACTTGGAGGATTGATTGATGAGCGAAGAAGATGTATTAGTTGTAACCTGCCCGGTATGTGGCAAAGTAACTCAGAAAAGTATTTTTACCTATTCAGAAGTGAGATGTCAGAGATGCCACAGAGATCTGACGGCATTTGCAGACCTTGGTGTTGTAGTTGGCATTGATATGAATAAGAAGCGTTCTAAGGAAGATGTAGACCGTCTGGAGCGTTATATGACACATCTGGTAGGCGTGATTCGGAACTGTAAGAGTTCTGATTGAATGACAGCATGGATGGTCAGAAGAGAATATTGGATGCAAGGAATGAGAATATTTATGAACTGTAAGATTGGACAGCAGAATCCTCAGATGCAGCGTAGATATTCAAGAGTTTGCTGAACGTGTTGGAGATGGCACAGAATCATCAGGAACCCGGCAAAACATATGCAGCTATCTGTAAAAAGACAGGAATATTGTCTTTATACAGAAGAAGCATGATGTTTTGCCGTTTTTTTATGTTTAAAAATGGAAATTTATGTGAAAAAACTGTGTATTTGTGGACAAAAAGATTTCAAATGTGTTAAAATTCATTTGCATTAATCGTAACAATTATTTGACTTCACAGACATTTAGAGGTTCGATACTTTTGGTTTATTTCGTTTGATACAGGTGTAGTGTCCTGCCGGAATAAACGGTAAATGTATTTTACACAGACATTATAGGCAGAGGATGACAGAAGTTGTGCCTAATCAAGCCTATGATGCATGGAATGTAAAATCTTTGCTGTTTATTCCGGTTTTTTTGTTCTCAGAAGATTATGTCAGAAAGGGGGTATTGCACGATTTGAAAGAGATACGATCAGAAGAACGGATTGCCTTTGGAAATTCGCTGAGCGAGAAGCGTAGAGAAAGTGGTCTTTCTCAGGAAGAACTGGGACAGATCATTGGCAAAAGTTCTAATGCAATATCCCGATATGAGAATGCAGAGAACACTATGGATGTACATACTTTTGCAAAGACAGTGAATGCCTTGAAAATAAGTCCGTATGAGTTGTTACTGGAATTGGAAGAACCGGAGAGAAATCCAGAAGTCGTATCTCTGATCTTTGAACTGGGGAGGCTGGAACATAAGAAACAGAAAGTGGTACTGGAAACAATGAAAGCGATGATAAACAGCCTGTCCTCGATGGAATAGAAAATTTTATGCCGTTGCAGATTCTTTTTTATAAAGAGTTTGCAGCGGTATTTTTTTGCTTTTTTACAGGTTCCACAGATGTGGGGTGGGAAGCATGAAGATTCCCCACATCTGATGAGGTATAGCAAAAATGTTTATTTTATAATCATTTCATCAACAGCAGACAGGCTGATAAGAACAGGAGGACAGAAGATGACACTGGAAGAAGAACTGAGATTTCGCCGGATGTGTCCCTATGATGCTTTTGGAGATTACTCGGATGTATTGAAGGAAATTCGTCAGAAAGAGAAGGAGAAAAAGACGGATACCGTATCAATAACAAATAGAAATAAATAAGGCTGGATAAATATGGTGTAACACTTATGCCATAGTTTTCCATAGAGAAGGCAGCAGGCTGGAACTTCGGTTCCGCTAATAAAAAAATTAGCGGAATCGGGGTCTATTTAGCTTAGCTGCCTTTCTTTTTGCCACCGATTCAGCAGGAAAGGTGGCAAATTATGCTGACATTAAGAGAGTTAAAGAAAATGATCCAGACACCGGAGAAGAACGAAAAGATACCTACGGATAAGCTACTGAAGGAGAGAAAGATTCCGGTAGTTGCTTCTAAGAAGATTGGAAACGGAGAGAGAATGGCACTCGTAGCGGTGTACCAGAATGGGTATGCGATGTATCAGACAGCAGGAAGGGTAACGGTTTTTCCAGTGAGTAGCTGTCGATATGAGTATGAATCGGTAATGAACGGAAAAACAGTCCGGATGGAGGAAAGTTTCTTTGATGAAAAGGAATGGTATCTGAGTCTGCTAATGATCGGGGAGGACCGTATTGTCAGCAATAGTTTAAGTCGTGACCGTAACCATAAATGTTTTTCTTATCATGCGATTGCAGAAGATTATGGGGAGCTGGAAGACAAACTTACAAAAATAGAGGAACAGGTCAGTCAGGAGCAGATGGTTGAACTGCTGATGAGTGTATTGACGGAAAAACAAAAGGAGATATTGAAAAAGGTTTACTGGGAACAGAAAACGCATAAGCAGATTGCGAGTATGTATGGAATGAGTAGAAGCAGTGTGTCTGATGCAGTGCATAAAGCATTAATGAAAATATCCAGGAGTTTTGATGAAAATGGAGAACCGAGATGATTTTGAGAAAAAAATAAAAAAATTTCAATTTTTGCCGTCCAAACACCCTCTGAAACTTGCAATTAGTGGAGAGGTAAACATCTGAAAGAAAATCTTTAAGATAATCCTAATCCGGCGAACCTTGATAACTGAATAAAAGGTCAGAAGGGAGCGGATGCTCAGTTACGCATTCTGCGACCAGCAAAAGTTTTCTTCTGATCGGAAAATGCTCAATCCTTATTTTTGTTATGCCCGGTTCGCCGGGCGATGACAGTAGACTATGCGCCGGAACTTTTGCATGATGCAGGCTCCGGCGTATGACTGTGCTGTTATCAGAAGTGATGTTCGCACAAATAATTTAAAACGGAGTGATGCTTATGATTGTATCAGACAGGTGAAAGCCTGTAAATCAGTAACAGAAAAATAAAACAAAGTGAGGTATTGAGAAATGAAAGGATCTTGGAAAAGAGTAATGTCTGGTGTGCTGTCTGTTCTTACGATTGCAACCACAGTATTTCAGCCGATTACAACTTATGCAGCAGAACCGGATAATACGGCTTCTTCTTTTGAATCTCAGTATCCGGAACTGGAAACGGTGAAGGATAAACTGGCAGAGGATGAGATTGTGACAGCCAGTGATTATACGGTGGAATATGGTTCTGATTTTGACATCAAAGTTGATTTTTCCGGTATAGAGGGAATCAATGATGCCAAGGTAAAGATAGAACTTTATGAAGCGAAGAATGAAGCAGGTGAAGATTTTGATATAGGCAGGGCAGATACCTATAAAGCAGTTTATAAAGTAGAGCCAGTCAGTGGAAATCCGTCTTATCGTGTCAGCAGAAATGTGACAGTAAGGGAAGCGGAAACGGAAGCCGTAACAATGTCAAATACTTCTGAGAATACTACGGGTGAAGGTAATGCCGGAGAAACGGAGGATATTGGAACTGCAGATGATGAAGAGACGGACAGGCAGACAGAAACAGAAGTAGTGACTGATCTCACAGAAGAATCGGAAACGACAACAGACGAAGAAACTGGACTGACAGTTTCTGATGTGATGGAACAGGCTGACGAGGAAGGGATTGACCTTTATTCCTTAGATGAAGGGGAATCAGTTACTTTTATGGCAAGGGTTGCATCTACGACAAGCACCAAGAAAGTAACAGTGACAAGAGGAGCCTGCTATCAGTATTCTGATTATGGTTACGGAAGTTATCTGACTTATCAGTACACTGTAAAGTTTGGAAGTGTTTCTGCTACTGCTTACTGTATTCAGCCGGAAAAATCCAGTCCAGGAAGTGGAACTTATGATATTACCAAGCTGAGTGATGGTAAGAAACTTGCGAAAGTCTGCTATTACGGAACAAAGGCATCCGGTGATGATGGATTTTTTACAGAAGAGAATGGCTATGGAAATCTGAGTACAGGAGCAAGATTTATCCTGGTGCATCTGGCAGCATCTTATGCCAACAGTGGAGATTCTGCTTTTTCCGGTGCAAGCAGCAAAGCAAAAACACTTGCTATGAAACTGTATAATTACTGTATTTCGCAGCCAAATATTCCAGATGTTGAGATGAGCTTTTCAGATGCGAATGTGACTGCCTATGTGGATGGCAGCAGCCAGAGAACAAAGGAGATTACTTTTAAGGCAGATGAACTGCAAAGTATCACAATGAAACTTCCAAGTGGAGTAAAGCTTCATAATGTGACAACAGGAAAGACAAGCAAGGCAGGAGAATCCGTAGTGATTAGTGGCGGAACAAAGTTCTATCTGTCTGCACCGCTTACTCAGGTAAGTGATGTAGCAGGAAGCTGGTCCGCTACAATGAAGGGAAGTATCACAAAAGATTATTCTGCTTATAAGATCAGTACTGGTTCTGGTTCACAGGATCTGGCATTGGTGTTTGGCGAAGGTGTCGATGATGAAAAGTATGTGGACTTTAAAGTGACATGGGTACAGTATGCCAGTGTGAAAGTCATTAAAAAGGATTCCAAAGCAAATGCAAAATTGTCCGGAGCTGTATTTGGCTTATACAGTGATGCAGACTGTAAGAACCTGATTACAAAACTGCCTGCAACGGATGCGAATGGAGAAGCATCTGCACAGATCGTTAAGACACAGGATACAGTTTATCTGAAAGAGATTACTGCACCAAGCGGTTATCGTATTAATGCTACAGCCTACAATGTGAAGCTGGAAGTCAGCAAGACGACTACGGTAACTGTTCCGGATGAAGAACAGCTTGGACAGCTTACTGTATATAAAGAGGGTGAAGTTCTCACAGGTGCAGATGTGACAGAAAACGGAACAACATTCCGATATGAAAAACGCCGACAGAAAGGTGCTGTTTATAATGTTTATGCCGGAGCAGATATTACAACTGCTTATGGTACAAAAGTTTACAGTAAAGGTGATCTGGTAAAGGAGAATCTGACAACAGATTCCAATGGTGCTGTGATTCTTAAAAATCTGCATCTTGGTACATATGTTGTAAAGGAAGTACAGGCTCCGTCCGGTTTTTATAATGCAGGGGAAGAAAAGACAGTAAAACTTGCTTATGCAGGACAGAATGTAGAAGTGGTATTTTCTGAAACAACTTTTACGAATGACAGACAGAAAGCAGAAGTTATTGTGACAAAGCAGGATAAGGATACAGAAAATCCTCTGAACGGAGGTATTTTTGGAATTTATGCTGCCAGTGACATTACAAATGTGGACGGTACTGTAGTTGCAAAGAAAGGCACACTGATTGAAAAGGCAACCACTGGAACAGATGGAAAGGCAAAATTCAATGCAGATCTTCCGCTTGGATTTTCCTATGAAGTTAAGGAAGAACAGGCTCCAACAGGATATGTGAGAAATACGGAAGATGTTTACCAGTTTGCTTTTTCATATACAAACGATAAGGAAGCAAAGGTGACATTTAACCATACTTTTAAAAATGAACGTGTGACAGCAAAGATCTCTTTACAGAAGCTGGATGCAGAAACAAAGAAAGCAGTTCCGCAGGGAGATGCGACTCTGGAAAAAGCAGTTTATGGACTGTATGCCAGAGAGAACATTGTCCATCCGGATGGTGCAACCGGTGTGATGTATAAAGCAGGAGATCAGGTGGCAACACTTACTACGGATGAAAATGGACAGGCTTCCGTCAGCGGGCTGTATCTTGGAAGTTATTATGTGAAAGAGATTACACCACCAACCGGTTATCTGGCAGATGAGAATGAATATGACCTTTCCTGTGATTATGAGGGGGATATGACTGCTGAGGTGAAGCGTGAGTGTACTTCGCTGGAACAGGTAATGAAACAGCCATTTCAGATTATCAAAGCAGCCAATAATGGAAAGACCGATGCGGATTTACTGAAAGGGGCAGGATTTAGTGCTTATCTGGTATCTTCTCTGAAGGTGAAAGAAGATGGCAGTTATGATTTTGATTCTGCAAAACCAGTAGTGATCGGAGATAATGGTGCAACGGAAATCTTTACAGATGAAAAAGGATATGCCTGCAGTATTGCAATCCCATATGGAACATATGTAGTGCGTGAAACAACAACACCGCATAATTATACTCCGGTAGATGATTTTACAGTCAGCATTACAGAAAATAATCCAAACACACCGCAGACATGGCGTGTGCTTTTAGATGATGAATTTGAAGCCAAACTGAAAATTATCAAAAAGGATGATGAAACAAAGAAAGCGGTACTCCAGAAAAATACAGAGTTCAAAATCTATAACATGGACACTGGAAAATATGTGGAGCAGGTAACGACTTATCCGACTACTGTGAAGCATAAGTCTTATTTTACAGATGAGGATGGATATTTGATCCTTCCACAAAATCTGAAAATCGGGCATTACCGCATTGAGGAAGTAAATGCACCTTATGGATATACGCTCAATGAGAATTACTATGAGGTTGATGTGGATTCCAATACAGCATATCAGATGGACGGTACTTCCGGGGATGTGATCATCGAGGTTTCCTATGAGAATCATCCGGTAAAGGGTGAATTGAATATTGTGAAAAAAGGTGAAGTTCTTGATGGTTTTAAAGACGATTTTACTTACCAGAGTGAGAATCTGGAAGGTGCAGTCTTTGAGGTTTATGCGGCAGAAGATATTTATACTGCGGATTTCCAGAAAGATGACAATGGAAACCGTATCTTAGAGTATGCTGCCGGAACACTGGTAGGAACGGTTACAACTGATAAAGATGGAAAGGCACAGATTGCGGATCTTCCTCTTGGAACTTATAAAGTTGTCGAAAAGACAGCACCAGATGGTTTTGTGTTAAATGAGGAAGCACAGACAGTTACTTTCTCTTATAAAGACCAGGATACAGCAGTGATCGAGCAGACAGCAGCCTTTGACAATGACCGTCAGAAGGTAGAAGTATCTGTTGTAAAAAAAGATGCAGAAACGGATGCGGTTATTGCTGGTGCAGAGTTTGGTCTGTATGCGAAAGAGGATATTCTGGCACATGAAAATGTGCTTGTGAAAGCAGATACACTTCTTGGAAAAGCAGTTACTGATGAGGATGGCAAGGCAGTCTTTGACCTAGACCTGCCATTTGGCAAATATTATATCAGAGAACTTGCAGCACCGGCAGGTTATGTATCTTCGGATGAAACACTGGATGTCACTGCAGCTTATCAGGGACAGGATGTGAAAGTAATAAAACTTGCATCTGAATTTAAAAATCAGCCAACCAAAATCACAGTGAAAAAATCTGACATTACAACAGGAGTTGAACTTTCCGGAGCAACACTGACAGTTCTCGATAAGGATAAAAATGTAATAGATACATGGAAATCTGTAAAGGGTGAGGAACATCTGATTGAGCGGCTGACTGTGGGTGAAACATATACTCTTCGTGAAGAAATGGCTCCTTATGGTTATCTGAAAGCGGAGGAGATTACCTTTACTGTAGAGGATACTGCTGAAATCCAGAAAGTGGAAATGAAAGATGATGTGCCGACTGGAACTCTGATTATCAATAAGAAGGGTGAATTTCTGGAAAAAGTATCTGCACTTGATTCCGTAGGTGGATGGTTCAGCCATTTATTTGAATATATTTCCGGTTCCCTGAAAGAAGTTACTTTTGAGGTTTATGCACTGGAAGATATTAAAGCTGCGGATGGTGAGAGTGAAGATTATTACAAGAAAGATGATCTGATAGCAACGATCACGACAGATGAAACAGGAGTGGCAAAACTGACAGATCTTCCGCTTGGCAAATATTATGTCAAAGAAAAGGAAACGGCAAACGGCTATGTACTGGATGGTACAGCTCGTGAGATTGACCTGACATACCGGGATCAGGATACTGCCGAGGTAACTTATTCTTCCGACTGGCAGAATAACCGTCAGAAAGCGGAAGTAAAGGTGCTGAAAAAAGAAAAGGATTCTGACAGGGTACTGGAAGGTGCAGTATTCGCTCTTTGCAATAAAGAGGACATTGTAAATGCAAATGGTGATGTCATTCTGAAAGCAGATACCGTTATTGAGGAGCAGGCTACGGACAAAGAGGGAAAACTGACATTTACGGCAGATCTTCCGATTGGTTACACTTACTATGTCAAAGAAACTTCCCCGGCACCGGGATTCGCAACAACGGATCAGGTACAGGAGTTTACTTTTGAATATGATGGTGCAGATAAGGAAACACTGTCTTATGAGTTTACCTTTGAAGATGAACCAACAGTTGTGGAGATTACAAAAACTTCTTTGACTGATGGAAAGGAACTGGAAGGGGCGAAACTGGAAGTGACGGATGAAGATGGCAAGGTGGTAGATTCATGGACTTCCGGAAAAGAGGCTCATATTATTAAAGAGCTTGTTGCAGGAAAGAAGTACACTCTGACGGAGACAAAACCGGCAGATGGTTATGTGACTGCGGAGAGTATTACTTTTACAGTAGAAGATTCTTCTAAAGCACAGAAAATCGAGATGAAAGATGATGTGACGAAAGTGCAGATTTCCAAAACGGATATTTCTGGGAAGGAACTTCCAGGAGCGAAGCTGACCATTCTTGACAAAGACGGAAAGGTCGTAGAAAGCTGGACTTCTGAAGAGAAAGCACACTATATCGAGATGCTTCCGATCGGAGAATATACACTTCGTGAAGAAACAGCACCGGACGGTTATCTGGTGGCAGAGGATGTGAAGTTCACTGTAAAAGATACCGGGGAAATTCAGAAAGTTGTGATGAAGGATGAAGCTAAGCCGACGGAAACGCCAACGGAGACACCAACAGAAACTCCTTCTGAGACACCGGAAACAACGGATACTCCATCCAGTACAATATCTACTGATGCACCCAAAACAGGTGATGACACACCTGTGATGTTCTGGATTCTGCTTGCAGGATTAGGAATGATTGGATTTGGAACATCTGCGGTATATTTACGTAAAAAAAGAAAAAAATAAGTAACTGTAAGGTTTTGAAACAGGATAGGGGCATTTATGGGCAAAAACAGTTCATAAATGCCCTTTTTCATAACAGATGTATCTGTGGAAAGCTGGTAGTGGCAGATTCCCAGAAAAAGAAGAACAGGAGGAACAGATAAAATGAAAACAGTATTGATCGCTGCATCTGTTGCGGTGTTTTTAGTATATGGATTTGTCATGTACTGCTGTATCAAAGTAGGTGCAGAATCGGAGAAAGACTATGACAGACTGACAAAGGGTGAGGGAAAGGAAAATGGCGGTTAAGAATCATTGGAAGCCATGTAAGGGCTGTCCTTATGGCAAATATCATCCCTGCCTTGGATATTGTATTGCAAAAATACTGAAAGAAGTGAAGGAGCATCGGAATACCGGATAAAGACTGCATATTTCCTTACCATTATGGGGAGGAAGCAGAACAATATACTTTTTACCGGATTCCTAAAATTCTATTTACCAGTCCGAAGTTCAGAAAGTTGTCCTGTGAGGCAAAACTGCTGTATGGATTGTTACTCGACCGGATGCAGCTTTCAGTGAAGAACCGATGGCTGGATGCAGATGGAAAGGTTTATATCTATTTTTCCCAGGAACAGATTGCGGAAATGATGGGTTGTGGGCTGAAAAAGGTCGGAAGCCTGCTTGCGGAGCTTGACAGCAGAAAGGGAATCGGACTGATAACAAGGATACGGCAGGGTTTGGGAAAACCGGACAGGATTTATGTACGACGGTGCATCTGTGTAGATTTATCAGAAGGGAATATCCAGACACGTCAAAATGACATTTCTGGATATATCAAAATGGCAGATACAGATATGTCCAAAGTGCCGGGTAATGATACTGATAAGAATAAGACTGAGATAAATGATACTGAGTATCTATCTTTTCTTTCTGCGGATGAGAGTGAAGAAAGCCGCAGGAAACAGATAGAAAGAGAAGCGTATTACAAAATTATCTGTCATAACATCGGGTACGAGTACCTGATAGAAGAATGTGACAGGGAAATGCTGGATGAGATTGTTGCATTGGTGGTGGATGTTATCAGTTCAGACCGGGAATTTATCTGGATTGGCAGAGATAGGAAACCATTTGATGTGGTAAAAAGTCAGTTTTTAAAATTAAATGCAGAACATATCCGGTTTGTGATGAAATGTCTAAGAGAAAACACCAGTAAAGTGGTGAATATCCGGCAGTATCTTCTCACAGTTTTGTATAATGCACCGCTTACGATTAGTAATTATTATTCCGCATTGGTGCAGCATGATATGTATGGTAATGAAGATTGATTCGATATAAAGGAGCAGACGAAAATGAAAGAAAAGGATAAAGTGCTTCAGGCATTATGTGATGGTCTGGGCGAAAATTATAAACTTATGGAGATTGACCTGGAGCTTTGTATTTACAGAAACTTTGGAAATCGCTTTGAAGTAGAAGTCAGTGGAGTACATACAGCCAAGCAAAATAAAAAAGCAACAATCTACCTGTGGTGTATGGATGAAACAGGTGCCCATGGGTACATCATTAAAAAAGTTGGTGAAGTTCCAAGAAACAAAATTGGTAAAACGGTGGAGGAACTGTATGAATATAGTGAGAACCTGATCAGCCAGGGATATGACTGTTATGAGAAAGTACAGGCTTATCTGAAAGAGCTGGTAAAGAAAGAACAGATTAAGAAAGAGGAGGACAACGGTGCAAGATGAAGTAAATGAAAAAACGGTATCCCTGTGTATCCGGGGTGGAAAGATAACTGCCCAGTTGCTTAAAGCTGCCATGAGAAAAGCTCTTGCCCAGATGGAACAGGAGAAAGCAAAACAGAAGCAGCAGAGTAAAGTACAAAAACAGCAGGATGACAAGACGAAGGATAAATCTTATCGAGGAAAACAAACCATGGATAAGCTGATGCGGCAGAATGTACAGCTTTCCAATATTGAAATTACTGATGGGAATATCAAATCTTTTGAACGGGTGGCGAAAAAGTACAGTATTGATTTCAGTCTGAAAAAAGATACGACAGCAAAGCCGCCGAGATATTTTGTTTTCTTCAAAGCAAGGGATGCAGATGTCATGACCGCAGCATTTAAGGAATACACTGGTAAATCTCTCAATAAGACAAAGAAACCGTCTGTAAGGACAAAACTGAAGGATGCGATCACACAGGCGAAGGATAAGAACCGAGAACGGGAGAAAACGAAGCAGAAAGAAAAGGAGCCGACACTATGAACCGATTTCAGAAGATGCGTAAAGTATGCAAGGGGTATCTGGAGAGAATCCCGCCACTGCTTATGCAAGGCTTTCAATGGGGAGCTGACTGGCTGAGAGAAAAAATCTTAGATTTAGGGGAGTATCTGAAAAGAAATTCCCTGCGGATACTGGCATTGAATACTCCTTATGTCATAATCTTTTATCTGGTAGATAAAGAAGCATGGCTGTATCAGTATTGTCAGGGAGATTCATCGGTGGAACGGCTGATGGTGCTGCTTTTGAATTTTCAAATGGCATTTACTTCTGTTCTGCCTAGCATAGAAAAGATGCCACTACTGGCAGGTTTTACCGGGGCATTGGCTGTAAAACTTCTGGTTATGATGAAGATGAAAAATGCCAAAAAGTTCCGACAGGGAGAAGAGTATGGTTCGGCAAGATGGGGAACTGCAAAAGACATTGCACCCTTCATTGATCCAATATTTGAAAACAATATTCTTCTTACTATGACGGAAAGGCTGACCATGAACAGCAGACCAAAGCTGCCGAAATTTGCAAGGAACAAGAACGTGATTGTAATCGGTGGCTCCGGTTCCGGTAAGACAAGATTCTATGTAAAGCCTAATCTGATGCAGATGGGAAAATACATCAGTTATGTCGTGACCGATCCCAAGGGAACGATTATTATTGAGTGCGGCATGATGTTAGTAAGGAATGGATATAAGATAAAAGTGCTGAATACCATCAACTTTTCAAAGAGTATGCACTACAACCCTTTCCATTACATCCGGTCAGAAAAGGATATTTTAAAATTGGTGAATACGATTATGGTAAATACAAAAGGGGAAGGCGAGAAGTCCAGTGAAGATTTCTGGAGTAAAGCGGAACGCCTTTTATACTGTGCTTTGATTGGTTATATCTGGTATGAAGCACCGGAGGAAGAACAGAACTTTGCGACGCTGCTTGAATTTATCAATGCCAGTGAAACAAGGGAAGATGACGAAACCTTTAAAAATGCAGTGGATATGCTGTTTGAGGAACTGGAAAAAACAGAGCCGGAACACTTTGCAGTACGTCAGTATAAAAAATATAAATTAGCTGCCGGCAAAACGGCAAAGTCGATTTTGATTTCCTGTGGTGCCAGACTTGCACCATTTGATATTGCGGAACTTCGTGAAATCATGAGTTACGATGAAATGGAACTGGATATGATGGGAGATCAGAGGTCTGCATTGTTTGTCATTATCTCAGATACAGATGATACCTTTAACTTTGTGGTAGCAATGATGTACAGCCAGTTATTCAATTTATTATGCGACAGGGCAGATGATGTACACCATGGCAGACTGCCGTATCATGTAAGAATCCTCTGTGACGAGTTCGCAAATATCGGACAAATTCCGAAGTTCGACAAGCTGATCGCAACCATACGAAGCAGAGAAATATCTGCTTCTATTATACTCCAGTCGCAGTCACAGTTAAAGACTATTTATAAAGATGCTGCAGAAACCATTTTAGGGAATTGTGACACAATGCTGTTCCTTGGTGGAAAAGAAAGTTCCACCTTAAAAGAGATTTCAGAAACACTTGGTAAGGAAACCATTGATTTATATAATACATCGGATACGAGAGGGCAGAGCCGTTCTTACGGGATGAACTATCAGAAAACCGGAAAAGAACTGATGAGCAGGGATGAACTTGCGGTGATGGATGGAAATAAGTGTATCCTCCAGCTAAGAGGTGTCCGTCCGTTTTTCAGTGACAAGTATGATATTACAAAACATAAACGCTATAAGGAACTGTCTGATTACGATAAACGCAATGAATTTGATGTGGAAGCGTACATGAGGCACAGAATGGAAGTAAAACTTACAAGGTCAGAAGAATTTGACCTGTATGTGTTCTCAGGGGACAGCCTTATGGAACAAGAAAATAATGAAAACAAGGAAGCGGAGCATGTAGAAAATCCAACTACATAGCTCTTTTTCTTTGCCCTTTTGGGAGGTGAGAGGATGCACAGGTATGAACGACCGCCCATCAGGGCAGGGCCGGTCAGAATACAGCAGGAATTTATAAGCAAAAAACTTGAGAGGAGATAAAACATATGTCGTTTTTTAATTCAGCAATCAATATTTTACAGACACTTGTAGTAGCAATCGGAGCAGGTCTTGCAGTATGGGGAGTTATTAATCTTCTGGAAGGATACGGCAACGACAATCCTGGGGCTAAGTCACAGGGAATCAAACAGCTTATGGCTGGTGGTGGTGTAGCACTGATCGGAACACAGTTGGTACCGCTGTTATCTGGATTGTTCGGTTAAGTGCAAAAAGAGAGGAGATAACTCATGGATCGTATATTTGAGGCGATTGAAACATGGATGAGGGATCTTCTGACAGGCATGGTAAGTTCCAACCTGACAACAATGTATACCGATGTCAATGAAAAGACAGGTGAGATTGCTGCTCAGGTTGGGCAGACACCACAGGGCTGGAATGGAAACATTTTCAGCATGATACAGAATCTTTCCGATTCGGTAATTGTTCCGATTGCCGGTATGATTATCACTTTTGTACTTTGTTATGAATTGATTTCCATGCTGACAGAAAAAAATAACATGCATGATTTGGACACATGGATGTTCTTTAAATATTTTTTCAAGATGTGGGTGGCGGTCTGGATTGTCAGCCATACATTCACGATTACTATGGCGGTATTTGATGTCGGACAGACGGTGGTAAGCCGGGCGGCAGGGGTCATCAGTTCTGATACAGCGATCAATATAGATACGATGATCAGTACGATGGAAACAGCTATGGAATCTATGGAAATCGGTGAACTTGTCATACTGGCACTGGAAACGATGCTGGTAAGCCTGTGTATGAAGATTATATCTGTATTGATCACAGTTATTTTGTATGGACGAATGATTGAGATTTATCTGTATTCCTCGGTCGGTGCAATACCATTTGCAACGATGTCAAACAGGGAATGGGGACAGATTGGAAACAACTATCTGCGGGGATTATTTGCACTGGCATTTCAGGGATTTTTCATGATGGTTTGTGTGGGAATCTATGCAGTCCTTGTGGCAAATATCCAGATGTCAGATAACGTACATTCCGCATTGTTTGGTGTGATGGCATATACAGTGATTCTGTGTTTCAGTTTGATGAAAACAGGTAATTTTGCAAAAAGTGTATTTAATGCTCATTAGCAGGAAGGGGGAAAATGATGGCTTTTGTATCTGTACCAAAAGATCTGACAAAAGTAAAAAACAAGATTATTTTAAATCTTACCAAAAGACAGCTTATCTGTTTTGGACTTGCAGCAGCAGTGGGGGTACCATTTTATTTTTTAACCAGAGGAGTGATTGGTTCCAGTAATGCTGCAACCGGAATGTGTCTTCTGATGCTTCCGGCATTTGTATTTGCCATGTATGAGAAGGATGGGCTTCCGTTAGAAAAAGTTCTGAAGAATATAATTGTGGTCCGGTTTATCCGGCCATCTGTAAGGAAGTATCAGGTGGAAAATATGTATGAGAAAAAACAGAGGATAGTCAGAAAGAAAGGAGGCAGGGAACGTGTTAAAAAGAAAAAATAAGAAAGAGTTGCCAGAACAGTTGGAGGACAGCTTATATCCGGATGATTACTGGCTGGATATGGAAGATGGGCAGGAAGTTTCAGAACCATTGCCAGATGGAGAAAATCCAGTAAGCGGAAAGTTACGCAAAGAACCGATGGTAACTGGTTATGAAGCACTGGAAAGACAAAGAGGTGTCCGCAGACCCAAAAGGAAGATAACCAGAAGGGAAAAGAAAGCATTAAAACAGGCACAGAAATATGAAGCAAAGCTGCGTAAAGAGCAGGAAAGGGCAGATAAGAAAAGTGAAAAAAGAGAAGCAAAACTTGCTGAAAAAGCAGAAAAAGAAGCCATGCGTCAGGCAAAAAAAGACGCAAAAAAGAGAAAAAGTAAACCGGCTTCCACATCCGGGCAAAAAGCGGCAGGAAACAGGAAACCTGTAAAGACAGGGACAAATAAGACAGCAGTGAAAGCAGATACAGCAAAGGAAAAACAGATTTCAGCACAGCAGTCTATTCCATATCATGAGATGGCAAAGGATGGGATATGCCGGGTGCAGGATAAGTTTTATTCAAAAACGATCCGGTTTTATGACATCAACTATCAGTTGGCACAGAATGAGGATAAGAACGCAATCTTTGAAAACTGGTGTGATTTTTTAAATTACTTTGACAGCACTATTCATTTTCAGTTGTCTTTTATCAATCAGCACAGTAACATGGCGGAATTTGAAAAAGTTATCCTTATCAAGCCACAGGATGATGAATTTGATGAACTGCGTATGGAATTTGCCCAGATGTTAAAGAATCAGCTTTCCAAAGGAAATAACGGATTGCTCCGTACCAAATATATTACATTTGGCATTGAAGCGGACAGCATCCGGGAAGCAAAACCGAAGCTGGAGAGGATTGAATCAGATATTCTCAATAACTTTAAGATTCTTGGAGTTTCGGCTTATCCACTAAATGGAGAAGAAAGACTTCAGATCATGTATGAAACCTTTAATCAGGACAGTAAGGTTCCGTTCCATTTTTCTTATGATGATGTGCTTCGTACAGGACTGAGTACCAAAGATTATGTTGCTCCGACCAGTTTTGTGTTTAAAAATGGCAGGGATTTTCAGATGGGCGGTACGATAGGTGCTGTCTCTTATTTGCAGATTCTTGCACCGGAGCTTACTGACAAGATGCTTGCGGAATTTCTGGAAATGGACTGTAATCTGATGGTTAATCTCCATATACAGTCTATCGACCAAATGAAAGCAATCAAGCTGGTAAAGAGTAAGGTAACAGATATTAACAGGATGAAAATTGAGGAGCAGAAAAAAGCGGTACGTTCCGGATATGATATGGACATTATCCCATCAGACTTAAATACATACGGTGGGGAAGCAAAAAGGCTTCTGGAAGATTTACAGTCCAGAAATGAGAGAATGTTCCTTGTGACGGTATTGTTTTTAAATACTGCACAGACGAAGCAGGAACTTGAAAATGTGGTATTTCAGACTGCGGGAATTGCACAGAAATATAATTGTGCGTTGAAACGTCTGGACTATCAGCAGGAGCCGGGACTGATGAGCTGTCTGCCTCTTGGGATGAATCTGGTTCCGATCAAAAGGGCACTGACTACAACATCCACAGCAATTTTTGTTCCGTTTACCACACAGGAATTATTTATGGGAGGGGAATCTATTTATTATGGATTAAATGCCCTTTCCAATAATCTGATCATGGCAGACAGAAAGAAATTAAAGAATCCGAACGGTCTGATACTTGGTACGCCAGGTTCTGGTAAATCCTTTGCTGCAAAACGTGAAATTGCTAATGCTTTTATTGTGACAAGGGATGATATTATCGTCTGCGATCCAGAAGGGGAATATTACCCACTTGTCCGGGCATTTCATGGACAGGTTATCAGGATTTCGCCAACCAGCCATGATTATATTAATCCGATGGATATTAACCTTGATTATGCAGATGATGATGACCCGTTATCTCTAAAGTCAGATTTTATCCTGTCTTTATGTGAGTTGATCGTGGGAGGTAAAAATGGTCTGGAACCAGTGGAAATGACTATCATTGACCGATGTGTACGGCTGGTCTATCAGGATTATCTTTCTGACCCAGTGCCAGAGAATATGCCAATACTGGAAGATTTATATAATCTTCTCCGAGAACAGAAAGAGCAGGAAGCACAGCGGCTTGCCACTTCCCTTGAAATTTATGTTAATGGTTCTCTGAAAGTATTTAATCACAGAACAAACGTGGAACTGAATAACCGTATGGTTTGCTTTGACATTAAAGACCTTGGAAAACAGTTGAAAAAACTGGGGATGCTCATTGTACAGGATCAGGTCTGGAATAGAGTAACAATCAATCGCTCTGCAAATAAGAGTACCCGATATTATATTGATGAGTTTCATTTGCTGCTGAAAGAAGAACAGACAGCAGCATACAGTGTGGAAATTTGGAAGCGATTCCGTAAGTGGGGCGGTATCCCGACAGGTATTACACAGAATGTCAAGGACTTGCTTGCATCAAGGGAAATTGAAAATATATTTGAAAACTCAGACTTTATCCTGATGCTGAATCAGGCTTCGGGTGACAGACAGATTCTTGCGAAACAGTTAAATATTTCACCGCATCAGCTTTCCTATGTTACCAACAGCGGAGAAGGTGAGGGACTTGTTTTTTATGGAAGTACGATTATTCCATTCAAGGATAAGTTTGATAATTCACTGATGCTGTATGCACTCATGACTTCCAAACCAGATGAAGTAGAAAAGCGGAAGCGTCTTGGAATCGGGGAAAGAGATGAAGAGTAGTTGTAAAAAAGATAGAACAAAACAGAGAAAACGGAGGATTACAGAATGGAAAATAATTGTATGGCAAATCCATGTGAAGGATGCACAGAAGAGGCTTGTGTAGAAATGATGAAAAAACTGCAGGCTGATGAAAAGGTTAAGCAGCTTTTAGAGGCAGGAAAGGATAGCAACGGTGAAGAAGTATTTGGTGAAATGTTGGATGATATGCTTTTCCTGTCAGAAATGATTGACTTACAGCAGGTGCTTTTTTATCTGAGAGAAAAGGAAGGACTGAGTGAAAGGATGCTGGATATGCTTTTGACTTCGATTCTTTCTAATGTAGACGAAATCTCACATAAATGGGAAGTATACAAGGATAAAGCGAATTAAAGGGAAACCGCAGCAAAGGGGATGGTGAAATTGCAGGAACATGAATATAAAGCCAGAGATAAAACCGTCCATAAGATGAGCAGGGATGGTCTTAGGGAAGAAAACCTGCATAACAAGGAAGAAAAACGGATCACCAGTCGTGATGAGGATATAGAAGTTTCCAGAAATCCGAAAAAAGAAGAAGATTTCGGAAAAAATCGACGGGAGCGAATAACGGAAAGTAAAGATATACCGACCAGAAAGAAACCCTTTGATATAACCAGATACAGTATAGATGAAGAACAAAAAGTGAAAATGGAACAAGATCTGGGGAATGGGGATGCGAAGGAAGATATGTCTTTAACGGAAGATTCCGGGCCAGATAAACATGCCGTATTTCGTACAGAAAGTATCCGGGGACAGCCAAGAAGTGAACGTGCTGCTCTGGAAACCGCAGTGGACAGCAGAAAACTTAGACAGAGAAAAATGGTCAGAGATTACGCAGAAAGAGAAAAACGGAAGGAAAAGGAGGCTTCCAGACAACAAAAAACTGCGGAAAAAGAAAATATCCGTTATCGTGAAACATCTCAGGTTACAGAAGAATCACTGGAAGGATTTCAGGATGAGATCAAAGGTAAGGTAAAGCGGGAGCGGATACTGAAAGAACAGAAAAAACAGTCCCGGCTTTCTTTTGGAGATGAAGGGGATGGCATGGTACATGGAGCAGGAACCGGAATCCGCAAATCAGCTTCGGCAGTGAAAAATGCTGCTCTTACTGTGGGACACTGGAAAGCCCATGAAGCAGAAGATGATAACGCTGCTGTGGAAGGGGCACACAGGATGGAACTTGCAGGGGAAAGTCTTGCAAGAAAGTCTATTTATGTCCGGCAGCGACTGAGGGAAAGCAGAAAACAGTCTGCCCGTCTGACAGAAAATATGCTGGATGAAGCAGAAAATAGCAGGCTGATGTTTAATGCTGCTTACGGAAAGCAGGCAAAAAATGCAGTGAAGAGAGAAGCTGACCAGAAGAAAAAATCAGCACTTCAAAAATTACTACAGAAAAAACGATACCAAAAGCAGTACCGGGCGGCAAAAGAAAGTAAAAAAGCCAAAGATGCGGCAATCACATCGGCACAAAGATTTACAGAAAAAACAAAAGATGCAGTCAAAATGGTGGCGGCACAAAACAAAGGAATCTTTGCTACAGTAGCTCTTTTTGGACTGATTTTTGTTCTGATAGCAGCCAGTTTTTCCAGTTGCAGTGCAGTTTTGCAGGGTGGTTCTTCAGCGATCATTTCAACCAGTTATTCCAGTACGGATGAAGATATTTATGCTGCAGAAAATGCGTATAAAGCTCTGGAGGAAGCATTGAACACACAGATCAATCAAATAGAATCCAGGCATCCGGATTATGATGAATACCGTTATCAGATTGATGAGATCGGACACAATCCATATCAGCTTATTTCTTATCTGACAGTGAAATATGGCGGTTTTACTTATGCAGAAGTCGCAGACGAGATAAAAGAAATCTTTCAGCAGCAATATGGAATCAATACACAGTCTACCAGAGAAACCGTAACAGAAACAAAGACTGTCCGGGTTGGAGAATCATTGGGACAGGTTGTTACCAGTGGATATTGCAACTGTTCCATCTGCTGTGGTCAGTGGAGTGGAGGACCGACCGCAAGTGGAGCAATGCCTACCGCAAACCACACGATTGCCGTAGATGCGACAAATCCTTTTGTTCCGATCGGCACTCATGTAGTGATGAATGGCGTGGAATATGTGGTAGAAGATACCGGAGCTTTCGCAAGATATGGTGTGCAGTTTGATGTTTATTATGATAATCATGCGGCGGCATCTGCCCATGGACATCAGACATGGGAGGCTTACATAGCTGACAGCAACGGAAGTCAGGAAGTGGAAGTGACAACAACAAAAGAAGTGAACCGTCTGGATGTTACTATGACCAATCATAATCTGGATACGGTGTTAAGAAGCCGTATGACAGAAGAGGAACAGGAAAGATACGATGCGTATAACCGATATTATGGAAACAGGGATTACCTGTTTGACCTGAATTCCATTCCGACAGGAAGTAGTGGTTTTGGCTATACGATTCCTGGTGAAGCGTTATCTGACCCGCAATTCGCAAAGATGATACGGGAAGCAGAGAAATATCTGGGAGTGCCTTATGTATGGGGTGGTTATTCTCCAAGCGGTTTTGACTGTTCTGGATTTGTAAGCTGGGTAATCAATAATTGTGGAAATGGATGGAACATAGGAAGGTGTACTGCCGATGAACTTCGTTCTCATTGTTCACAGGTATCCCCATCAGAAGCAAAACCGGGAGATCTGATTTTCTTCCAGGGAACTTATAACACAAGCGGAGCGAGTCATGTAGGCATTTATGTTGGCAACAATATGATGATACATTGCGGAAAGCCGGTACAGTATACAAGCATTGCAAGTTCTTACTGGCAGGAACATTTTATGGCATTTGGTCGTCTGCATTAGGAGGTGACAGGGCAGATGAATATGAAGTTAAAAAAAGTTCTGGATGATATTCAGAAAACAGAAGAAAAGATTGCAGAACTGCAGAAGCATCTGAAAAAGCAGAATGATTTAAAACAGCAGATGGAGGACATAGAAATTATCAAATCTTTCCGTTCACTGAAGCTGGACAGCAGGGAACTTCTTGTACTGCTTGATGGGATTCAGAAAGGAACGGCAACGATTCGGCTGGATGAAGAAGGTGGTATTGCAATAGAAGATGCAGGAGAAAAGAAAGACGGAAACAAAGAAAATAACAAAGGATCTGATGTACAGATACCGGAAAGAGAGGGCTTAGAACATGAAAAATAAAGTAGTAAAAAAACTGATGATGATTGTAATGGCAGTTACAATGCTTTCGGGATTTTCGTTTGTAACTGTATATGCAAATGCTGATCCGCCTGCGGAAGAAACAACTACCGAGGTTGTGGCAGAAACATCATCGGAGGCAACCACAGAAGAAAATACGGAGGATACGGGCAGAGTGATCGCAGAAAGTGATTCCTCTGCCTTTTCTACGCCGGGAAATGCACAACTGGTCGATGATAAGGAAAATGATGATACAAAGCAGTTCCTTACCATCCAGACAAAAAAGGGAAATACTTTTTATATGGTAATTGACCGTTCCAGCACATCAGAAAATGTCTATATGATGTCGTTGGTTGATGAAAATGACCTTGCAGAATTTCTGGATGAAACAGAAGACAGTAAGACAGAGGAAGAACAGAAGGTAGTGATTCCGGAGACAACCACAGAAACAACACCTGCTGTGGAAAAAGAAACAGAAGAAACAACACAGAAAAATACAGGCGGTGCGGACATCTGGAAACTCTGTACCATTGTATTAGCAGGGGGACTTGGTATTGGTGCAGTGGTTGTATATCTGAAATATGGTCGTAAAAAAGAAGATGGTTTTGTCAGTGAACAACTTGAATTTACAGACGGACCGTTTATCAATGAAGAACAGGAAAATGAAGATGGACAGGAAGATTAAGATTTCTGTTCTCTGAGGTTTAGCGCAGAAAAATAAGATACAGGAAAGGGACAGCTAATCTGGCTGTCCTTTTCAGAAAGGATGAAAAATGGCGAGATTTTTAGTGATTGCAGAAAAACCGAGTGTAGCACAAAGTTATGCGAAAAATTTGTCTGCATATAAAAAACAGGATGGGTATATGGAGGGAGAAAACTGCCTTGTAAGCTGGTGCCTTGGACATCTGGCAGAATATGCACGACCGGAAGAATATGATGAAAGATATGCGAAATGGCAGTTTGATGACCTGCCGATCATTCCTGAAAAGTGGAAATTACAGGTGTCAGCAGATAAAAAGAAGCAGTTTTCAGTATTAAAGGATCTGATGAACCGGGAAGATATAGAGTATCTGGTAAATGGCTGTGATGCAGGACGGGAAGGAGAATTGATCTTCCAGAGAGTATACGATCTGTCCGGATGTAGAAAACCAGTCAGACGATTATGGATCAGCTCTATGGAAGATGAAGCAATAAGAAATGGTTTCCATGAGATGAAAGATGCCGGCTTTTACAGCAACCTTTGCATGGCGGCGGTATGCAGGGCACAGGCAGACTGGCTGATTGGAATGAACGCTACCAGAGCTTATACGACAAAGTATTATAAAAAGCTGGTAGTTGGAAGAGTACAGACACCAACTCTTGCCATGCTGACAGAACGGCAGGACAGGATTGAGCATTTTCAGAAAGAAATCTTTTACAGAGTAGAACTGACAGATGGAAAGCTCGTTGCCGTATCAGAGAACATTACCAATAAAGCAGACGCAGAACTTCTGGCAGCATTATGTGACGGTTCTGAGGCAATTATTACAGAGTTAAAAAGAGAACAGAAGAAAGTATCCCCGCCTAAATTATATGATCTGACAAGCCTGCAGAGGGAAGCGAACCGGTATTTTGGATTTACGGCAAAGAAAACGCTTGATCTTTTACAGGAATTATATGAAGAAAAGCTGGTAACGTATCCGAGGACAGACAGCCGCTTTGTTACAGAAGATATGATTGGAACAGTAGAAGAACTGGCAGGTAAAATGCCGTTGATGCTGCCTTTTGTAGAATATGGGCAGTTAGGACATAACATAAAAAGAGTTGTAAATAATGAAAAGGTATCTGACCATCACGCTATTCTTCCGACAAAAGAGGCTGTGGAAAAAGGAATCGTGGATTTGCCAGTGGATAAAAAAAATCTGATGATACTGATTGGACAGCAGGTACTTCAGGCAGTAGGGGAAGATTATCTGTATGAACAGACAGATGTTACTGTGAATTGTCAGAAAAATGAGTTTACTGCCAGAGGAAAAACAGCGGTGCAGATGGGATTTAAAGATGTGGAAAAAGCTTTTCGCAGTCATTGTGTTAAAACAGAGAAAGAGGATTCAGACAGACAGTTGGAAATTCCATACGGATACCAGAAAGGTATGCAGATTTTCAATGTCAAGGCAGAAACAAGTATCCATTATACTTCTCCACCGAAATCATTCAATGAAGATACGCTTCTTGCAGCAATGGAAACAGCAGGTAATAAAGAATTTGATGAAAAGACAGAGAAAAAAGGGCTTGGAACACCTGCAACGAGAGCCAGCACCATTGAAAAACTGGTGGCATCCGGATATGCACAGCGAAAGGGAAAACAGATCATTCCAACAGCAGAGGGCAGGGAACTCATTCGTGTAATGCCGGAGAATTTAAAATCTGCAGGACTGACAGCCGAATGGGAGAACAGGCTTTTGCTGATGGAACGAGGGGAGCTTAATGGAAAACAGTTCATGGATGATATTGTAACCATGCTGGAAGAAATCCTGAATGGCTGCAGAAAAATCCCAGAAGAAGAAAGAAATCGTTTTCAGACAGCAAAAGAATTAATCGGGAAATGCCCGGTCTGCGGTTCTGATATTTTCGAGGGGAAAAGGAATTTTTACTGCTCGAACCGCCAGTGTGATTTTGCTCTTTGGAAGGATAACCGATTTTTAGAAGGTATGGAGAAGAAACTGGACAAGAAAATGGCAAAAGAACTTCTGGATAAGGCTTGTACCCATGTAAAAGGGTTATATTCCAAAAAGAAAGATGCCAGGTTTGATGCAGATCTTCTGATGACATTGGAAAATGGAAAACCGAAATTTCATTTGGAATTTCCAAAAAGGAAGCATAAAGGATAAAGCAAAAATTAAAGATTGGAGGAAGAGACATGGCAAGAGTACAGGAGATTCGTGGCATGGCAGAATGGTATGCCACTGACATAGCCAGTTCCCCGGCAGACTGGATGAAATATCTGGATACTGCCGCCAGATTATACCGTTATTCCTTTACTGACCAGCTTCTCATTTATGCACAGCGTCCACAGGCAACCGCATGTGCATCCCTGGAATTGTGGAATGAGAAGATGATGAGATGGGTAAACCGAGGGGCAAAAGGAATTGCTCTGCTGGATGAAACAGGGACAAAAGCAAAAATCCGGTATGTCTTCGATATAAAAGATACCCATATGGTACAGGGTGGCAGATCACCATACCTTTGGCAGCTTCAGGAACATCAGAGGGGAGAAGTGCTTGCACATCTTTCTGATGTTTATAATCTGGAAGAAAAAGATATGGCAGATCTGGCGGATGTGTTGATGTCTGTGGCAAAAGAGATGGTCAATGAAAATCTGGAGGATTATCTGGATGGCTTATCGTATGCAGCAGAAGGAACCTATCTGGAAGACCTGGATGAAGGGACGATTCGGAACGATTTCCGGCAGCTTGCAACGGACAGTGTATATTATATGCTTGCAAGAAGATGCGGACTTGATCCTATGTTGCTTCTTGAAGAAGAGGATTTCATGCACATCACCGATTATAACAGGCTTTCCGTATTGACTTTTCTTGGAAATGCTGCAAGCCAGCTCGCTGAGAGTGTACTGATTGATATTGGAAAAACGGTACATAAAATTTCTCTGGAAGAAATCAGGAAAGGTCTTGAAAATTCTGAAGAGAGGAATTATAATAACTTTAACACGTTAATGCGTGAAAATAAAATACAGGACACAGAAGAGAGAATAAATGATATTGAGGATAATGAAGGAGGAACTGACTATGGAACTGACCTATCATCGCAAGGGGGACTACCTGTTTCCGAACCTGACCGTAGAGGAAGAAGAAGTGACAATCGGGAAATACGGGATGCTGAGGAGAACATTTCTGAAGGAACACAAGAACAGCCTTTACCAGAGCCTTTTCCTGACAGGGAAGCTGAACCAGCATCTTATGGAGATCGAGAAAGCGGCTCAGGAGAGAATGGAGAGCCAGATGGAGAAATTGCTGAAGAACAAACCGGCACCGGACAAGGAAGCCGATCCGATGGCATGGACAGCACATATGAACGCATTGACAGCAATAGCAGAAGAGAGCATCTTGGCGGAATTGGTATACAGTTAGTTACAGATACAGGAGAAGATGGATTGAGTGAAGCAGAGGAAGAAATCGCCTCTGCTTTATCTTTGCCCGAATTACCAACTGTAAATCAGCAGATCCGGAAGATTGAGGAGCATATGTCTGCCTTGTATGCCGGGGAAATCCCAATTTCGGAAGAAGTTGTGGATGAAATCCTCCGTACCGGAAGTAATAAGAGTAAAAGCCAGTTACGGCTTATCTACAATTTTATGAGTGAACAGTCAGAAGAAGATTATACAGAATTTGTGAAGCGCGAATATGGCATCGGTGGCAAAGGTCTTAAAATTAATGGAAACGAGTATTCTGTGTGGTTTGATGAAACAGGGATGCAGATTGCCGTAGGACATACGGTGAACGATCGACTTTTAGATAAGGCTTTTTTATCATGGGAGGATGTCAGTGGACGTATCCATCAGTTATTAAAACAGGGAGAATACGCACCACAGTCTGTTCTTGATGCAGCAAGGGAAAATGCCTTGCAGGAACACGCACAAGTGCTTGCCTACATGGAAACTGATATTGCGGATGATCTGTCTGAACTGGTATTTTCAGCAGATGATATGAAGATTTTTCATAATGGTTATCCGGAAAAGACAGATGCTCTGGCGGAAAAGCTGGATGATGCAGAGTGGCTTTCCGAATTAAATGAAAGACTGGAAGGTCTGGCTGAAATGTATGACATAGACAAATCCATCATGCGTTTTCATTATTATAAACCAACCCTTGTTTCTGAGCAGTTTCAGAAATTTGCCGAAGAAGTCATTCCCTATCAGGCAAGAGAGGGATTTGCTTGGAAAGAACAGGAAATGTTTATCACGCAGGATGAGATTGATGCTTTTCTTGCAAGAGGTGGAGCTTTTTCAGAAGGAAGGCTTCGCATATATTCTTTTTATCTGCGGCATCAGGATGAACAGGAGAGAACAAATTTTATGAAAGAGCAGTATGGCATTGGAGGACAGAGCCATGCCCTTTCCAGAGCGGACAATTCCTACGCAGATTACAATGGAAAAGGATTACAGCTTTCCAGAGGAAATCCGGGTGCATACCATACAAAAGAAGAACTGAGCTGGCAGAAAGTGGCAAAAAGAGTGGATTATCTCATAAAAAATGACCATTTTCTTCAAGCCGGAGACTACGCTCATATGCCGGAATATGAACGATACCAGATGGCAATGCGGGTGATTAATTTTTATAACAGACTGCCACAGGAAATTGAGCGTCCATTTACGGATGAACTTTTGCATGAGGAAGCAAGAAAACAGGTGCCAAGGATGCTGGCAGATGAAGAAATGGCACAGGAATTGTTACAGAAGATGGATGCAGCTCTTGCAGAACTACCCTTGGATTTTGAAGCCTATGGGACAAATTACAACGAGAAAGCAGAAAGTCTGTCAATACTCCATCAGTATGTAGAGGGAACGTACACTATATTTCCAACCAAGGAACTGGAACAGCCGACCATAGAGTTAAGCGGTCATCAGATGTCCATGTTTGATTATCTGGATACGAAAGTCTATATGGAACCGGATGTTGTAGACATGCAGGATGTAGAGGAAACAGTGGAATTGGTTTTAGACGAAACGGAAGAAGAAACTGGTGAGATTGAACAGTCAGAAATACCGGAAACTCCTGTGGAAACGGCGGAAAAATCAGCAGGTGCAATAGCTGACCAATGGGAACAGGGTGTTTTTGAATATCAGGGATACCATTTTGAAGCAGTTGGTGTCCTGTCTGATGGACTGGAAGGAAAAGAATTGGTTGCACAGACACGTTCCAATACGGAACTGCATTTGTCAACGTACCATACAGAAGATTTCCCCAAATATTCGTATAATGAATTTTATGCTGTCAGCAATGCCCCGGATGCGGATATATTCCGATGTCTGGAAACAGGAAAAAACTATATTCCGGGAGAAAATGAGCTGTTTGGTTATGAGGGAGAATTTCAACCATATATCAGACAGGAAAAAACAAAGATTGTGACTATGCCACATAACTTCCGTATTGAAGATAATGACCTTGGTGCAGGCGGTCCGAAAGCAAAATATAAAGCGAATATAGAAGCAATCCGTTTATTACAGACTTTGGAGAAAGAAGAACGTTTGGCAACACCAGAAGAACAGGAAGTATTATCCCATTATGTTGGCTGGGGCGGTATCCCGCAGGCATTTGAAGAAAACAACGGAAGCTGGGCAAATGAGTACAGCGAACTGAAAAATACGCTGACTTCAGAAGAGTATAGTGCAGCAAGAGCATCCACCCTAAATGCGTTTTATACTTCTCCGACAGTGATACATAGTATGTATGAAGCATTGGAAAATATGGGATTTACAAAAGGAACCATTCTGGAACCATCCTGTGGAGTAGGAAATTTTATGGGACTTATCCCGGAAAGCATGAGTAAGGCAAAAATGTATGGTGTGGAACTTGACCCGGTATCTGGCAGAATCGCCAGACAGTTATATCAGAAAAACCAGATTGCCATACAGGGATTTGAAACAACACAGTTTCAGGATAGTTTCTTTGACTGTGTGATTGGTAATGTGCCGTTTGGAGCGTACCAGGTAAATGACAAAAGATACGACAGGCATCATTTTCTGATTCATGATTATTTCATTGCAAAATCTCTTGATCTTGTGCGTCCAGGCGGTGTGGTTGCAGTTGTGACTTCCAGTGGAACCATGGATAAACAGAATCCGGCAGTCAGACAATATATTGCAAACAGGGCAGAGCTGCTGGGTGCGATCAGGCTTCCCAATAATGCTTTTCAGAGAAATGCAAATACAAATGTTGTATCAGATATTCTGTTTTTTCAGAAAAGGGACAGGGCGGCAATCGAGGAGCCAGAATGGGTAAACCTAAAGACGACAGAGGAAGGCTATTCTGTAAATGCGTATTTTGCAGAGCATCCGGAAATGGTTCTTGGTGAATTTACCACAGAAAGTACCCAGTATGGTAAGCAGGAAGTTACTGTAAAGCCAAAAGAAGGCATTACTCTTGAAGAACAGTTAAAGAAAGCTGTACAGAATATTCATGGAACGATCACAGAAATGGAACTTTCAGATAGCGAGTTAGAGGAACAGGTAGTTTCTATTCCGGCAGATCCAGATGTGAAGAACTTTAGCTTTGCTGTTTTGGATGATGACATTTATTACAGGGAAAATTCTGTGATGAATAAAGTAGAACTTCCAATGGCAACTACAGAACGAGTAAAAGGCATGGTGAAGATTCGTGACGCAACAAATAAATTGTTACAGCGTCAGATGGAAGACTGCGGTGATCAGGAAGTTGAAGAACTTCAAAAAGATTTGAATGAAATTTATGATTCCTTTACTGCAAAATATGGTCTGCTTAGCAGCAATGCAAACAAAAGGGCATTTAGTCAGGACAGTAGCTATTGTCTTCTGACTTCACTGGAATTTCTGGATGAGCAGGGCAACCTCAAAAGAAAAGCAGATATTTTTACAAAAAGGACAATCCGTCATGCTCAGGCAGTTACTTCGGTGGATACCGCCAGTGAAGCATTGGCGGTGTCTATTGGAGAAAAGGCACAGGTTGATCTTGCTTATATGTCACAGCTTACCGGGAAAACAGAAGCAGAACTGACGGAAGAACTGACAGGTGTGATATTTAGAAATCCGCTAAATGAAAAGTGGGAGCCATCTGATGAATATTTGTCTGGAAATGTCCGGGAAAAATTGAAGATTGCCAGAGGATTTGCCGAGAACCGACCGGAATATGCTGTTAATGTACAATATCTGGAACGAGTGCAGCCAAAAGACCTGGATGCCTCAGAAATTGAAGCAAGACTTGGTGCAACATGGATTTCTCCAGATTATGTGACACAGTTTATGGCAGAAACATTCCATACACCAAGATATTATATTGGAAGCCGGATAAAAGTCCAGTATGCAGAAGTAACTGGTCAGTGGAATGTTTCTGGAAAGAGTGTGGACAGTTACCAGAACCCGCTTGTTACTTCTACTTATGGAACACAGAGAGCTAATGCTTACAGACTGTTAGAAGATGCTTTGAATCTTCGAGATACAAAAATCTATGATACAGTGCAGGATGCGGAAGGGGAACACCGGGAATTAAATCGGAAGGAAACCATGCTTGCACAGCAGAAGCAGGAACTCATAAGGGAAGAATTTAAGTCATGGATTTTCCGGGATATGCACCGCAGGGATGCCCTTTGTCAGATATACAATGAGCGTTTCAATAGTATCCGTCCGAGAGAGTACGATGGCAGTCATATCCAGTTTGAGGGAATGAATCCGGAAATCACGTTAATGTCACATCAGAAAAATGCAGTGGCTCACATTTTATATGGAAATAATACTTTGCTTGCACATTGTGTAGGAGCAGGGAAAACTTTCCAAATGATCGCTGCAGGTATGGAAGCAAAACGTCTTGGACTGTCGCAAAAGAATCTTTATGTTGTGCCAAACCATCTGACAGAGCAGTGGGGCAGTGATTTCTTACGTCTGTATCCGGGAGCAAATATTCTGGTAGCAACCAAGAAAGATTTTGAACCGGCAAACCGTAAACGTTTCTGTTCCCGTATAGCAACCGGGGATTATGATGCGGTGATTATCGGGCATACACAATTTGAGAGAATCCCTCTTTCAAGGGAACGTCAGATTGCCATGCTGGAGCAGCAGATAGAAGATATTACCTTTTCTATTGAAGAGGCTGGCAGGGAAGCAGGACAGAATTACAGTGTAAAACAGATGGAAAAAACAAAAAAATCATTGCAGGCAAAACTGCAGAGATTAAATGACCAGACAAGGAAGGATGATGTAGTAACCTTTGAACAGTTAGGCATAGACAGGCTCTTTGTAGATGAGAGCCACAACTTTAAGAACCTTTTTTTGTATACAAAAATGCGGAATGTTGCAGGTATTTCACAGACGGACGCACAGAAAAGTTCAGATATGTTTATGAAATGCCGCTATATGGATGAACTGACAGGCGGGCGTGGAATTGTTTTTGCAACTGGAACTCCAGTGTCAAATAGTATGACCGAATTGTATACAATCATGCGTTATCTCCAGTATGATACATTGATGCGTATGGGAATGGGACACTTTGATTCCTGGGCGGCAACGTTCGGAGAGACAGTAACCGCAATCGAATTATCACCGGAAGGAACGGGCTATCGTGCAAAAACACGATTTGCCCGTTTTTTCAATCTTCCGGAGTTGATTTCCATTTTTAAAGAAGCTGCAGATATTCAGACTTCTGATATGTTAAATCTTCCAGTGCCGGATGCAGAGTTTATTAATGAGGTATTAAAACCAAGTGAAGAACAGCAGGATATGGTAGCAGCATTTTCAGAACGTGCAGAATCAGTAAGGGCAGGAATGGTAAATCCTACAGAGGACAATATGCTCAAGATTACCAATGATGGAAGAAAATGTGCCCTTGACCAGAGATTATTGAATGAGCTTCTTCCAGATGCGGAAAAAAGCAAAGTCAACACCTGCGTAGAAAATGCCTTTCAGGTATGGGAGGAAGGAAAAGAGCAGAAAACAACACAGTTGATTTTTTGTGACTTATCTACTCCAAAAGGGGATGGAACTTTTAATGTCTATGATGATGTACGAAACAAACTGACAGAAAAGGGAATCCCAAAGGAAGAGATTGCATTTATCCATGAGTACAACACAGAAGTAAAAAAAGCAGAATTATTCGCAAAAGTGAGAGCAGGTCAGGTAAGAATCCTGATGGGTTCCACTCCAAAACTCGGTGCAGGTACCAATGTGCAAGACAGGCTCATTGCTCTGCATCATCTGGATTGCCCCTGGAAGCCATCTGATCTGGAGCAGCAGGAGGGACGAATTTTACGACAGGGAAACCAGAATGAGAAAGTTAAGATATTCCGCTATGTAACAGAGAATACGTTCGATGCGTACATGTGGCAGATTTTGGAAAATAAACAGAAGTTTATTTCTCAGATTATGACCAGTAAGTCACCAGTCAGGGCGTGTGAAGATGTGGATGATACTGCACTTTCTTATGCAGAGATCAAAGCCCTTGCAACAGGAAATCCCTATATAAAAGAAAAAATGGATCTGGATGTTCAAGTCAGTAAATTAAAGCTCTTGAAGGCTAACCACACCAGTCAGATTTATCGTCTGGAATCAGATATTGCAAAGAATTATCCAGTTCAGATCAGTGCATTGAAAGAGAGGATTGCCGGAATGCAGTCTGATGTCAGTGTGGTAAAGAATGTTGATCTGCAGGATAATGACAGCTTTTCTATGAATATAGGGAATGTTGCCTATACAGACAAAAAAGAAGCAGGCGAAGCTATGATAGCTGCCTGTGCAGGATTAAAGGCAGTCACCACAGGAGGAAAAGTAGGAGAGTACCATGGATTTACTTTATCTGCATCATATAATCTGTTTGCAAATTCCTTTGAATTGACCATAAAGGGAAAATGTTCCTACAAAATTGAAATAGGAAAAGACCCTTTGGGAAATATCCAGCGTATTCATAATGCCCTTTCTTCGATTGATAAGAAACTGGCAGAGAGTGAGCAAAAGTTAGAGACAGTACAACAGCAGCTTGCAACGGCACAGGAAGAAGTAAAAAAACCATTTCCAAAAGAAACGGAACTGAATGAGAAAATGGAGCGTTTATCGGAGTTAAATGCTTTGCTCAACATGGATGAAAAAGGGAATGAAACAATTCTGGCAGATGAGGATATTGGTACAGAAAAGATTCCAGACAGGGATTCTTCGAGAAAAGAAGAAGTCCGGGATGCAGACAGGAATCTGCAGGAAACAGCAGACAAGGTTCATAAGCCGTCCATACTGGAACGTCTGAAACAGGAAAAGGCAAGACAGCTTGCACCGGAGCAGACTGGTACACCGAAACCAAAGAAAAGTCACGAGCAGGAGTTATAAATAATGTCCCGTCAGAGAACTTTCTGGCGGGATAAATTCAAAATTGGAGGACAAACTATGGCAGAAACAGATAAAAAATTAAAAGAAATCACAGAGCGTCTGGAACAGGGAGTAAAGGAAATTTTTACATCAGAGCGTTATACAGAATATCTGGATACGATGTCAAAATTTCATAATTATAGTTTCAACAATACTCTTCTGATTACGATGCAGAAACCGGATGCGACACTGGTGGCAGGTTATCAGGCATGGCAGAAGAAATTTAACCGTCATGTAAAACGGGGTGAAAAAGGAATCCAGATTATTGCACCGACGCCAGTAAAAGAAAAACAGGAAATAGAAAAGATTGATCCAGATACACAGGAACCAATCATTGGCGAGGACGGACAGCCGGAAACAGAGATTGTAGAAATGGTAATCCCAAGATTTCGGGTAGCGACAGTATTTGATGTCAGCCAGACAGAAGGAGAACCGATTGCAGAACTGGATGTACCGGAGCTGACGGGAAGCGTGCAGTTTTATGATATTTTTATGGAAGCATTGCAGGATATTTCACCGGTACCAGTACGGTTTATGGAAATAGACGGGGAGGCAAAAGGCTATTATCATCAGACAGAAAAATATATTGCGATTAAAACAGGAATGAGTAATCTCCAGTCCATGAAAACCGGTGTCCATGAAGTTGCCCATGCAATTCTGCATGACAATGATGTAATGGATGCAGATGGCATTATAAAAGGAAAGACAGCCAAAGAAGTAGAAGCAGAAAGTATTGCTTATATTGTATGTAGTCATTTTGGACTGGATACTTCGGAATATTCTTTTACTTATATTGCAAGCTGGTGTGAAAGTCAGAACATGAAAACACTGAAAGCGTCTATGGATACCATCCGAAAAACTTCAGCGGGAATTATTGAAAATATTGAAACAAAGATGCATGAGTTGGAAATGGAAAGACCAATCAGAGAAACATTCCATAGAGAGGATGTGATTCTGCATCTTTCAGGCAGCATGGGTTCAGAATATGCGTATAATCTGGTTGAGAACATGACAGCAGAACAGTTGCAGGAGAATGTGAAGGAATATGTCAGTCGGCTGGAGCAGAAAGAAATCTCAGAGGATGAGAAATCTTTGGAAGAATTTCTGGAGGACAGAGGTGCAGTAATCACAGTATTGTATGCAAGTGATGGAGTGGGAGGAAATTATCCGATTCACTTTTTTGATGTAGCGTATGATGTAGATACAGGCAGTGCTTATTTTTCAGAGCAGACACCGAAAGAACAGGCAGAAATGCTGGTGGAAAAAGCGGAATTTCCGAGAACAATTTTTACAGAAGAAGAGAAAGCATTTGTAACGGAATATGCAGAAACCTTTCCCGGACAGATAGAAAGACTGAATGATCTGGTCTGGGATATGCGGGAATCTTATGATGAAGCCGGTGCAAACTTAGTACATGAAGTGATCCAGGCAGCAAGAGCGAACTTTCCAACCACAGAGCTTCCAGAAGAAAGGGAAAGTACCATGCAGTATGCCCATAGACTGATTGAAGCTGCAGAAACCGCCAGCCATGAAAATTTTACGGAATCCCAAAGGAACCTTATCGTCAATTTTGCTTATAAGATGGATGACCGAGACGAAGTTTTGGGACTGGTAAACCGTATGCTGACAGCGAATCGGGGTGATCGAAGTGAAGTTATGAGAAGTCTTGTGCATGAAACAGAGGCACAGATGGATAACTTTCCAGATGGAAGAATCGGTTTTACAGAAATGCACGAAGCAGGAATCCGACTGGAGCATATGTATCCTCTTGAAAAAAACAGGGCAGTAGAATTGTATCGAGAAGGTGCAGAAGTTTTTATCTTAAATGGAAATCCAGATCATCCAGAACAGGCAGGACAGATTCTTGCAGAAACAGAAAATGTGATCCTGGGACATGATGGTATCTTTGGTATTACGAAAACGGAATGGGAAATACATAAAGAAAGAGAAGCAGTGATAGCCAGAAAGGAAAAACTGGAACAGGATAGTGCAGAAAAGATTGATGAAACCTTACTTCTTCATGGAGAAAGCGGTCGTTTTGCAATTTATCAGATGGATACGGGTGGAGAGCATACTTATCAGTTTATGGGTTTTGAATCGGCTCAAAAATTAGGCTATAGCATTGATGGAAAAGACTACAGGATGGTGTATGCGGCTCCATGGACACCAACGATCACATTAGATGATATTTTTGATAGATTTAATATCAACCGTCCAAATGATTTTCATGGACATTCCTTATCAGTAAGTGATGTCATTGTTATAAATCGGACATCAGAGACAAAGGCTTATTATGTGGATTCTTTCGGTTTTGAGGAACTTCCGGACTTTGTACAGCAGAGAATGGAGATGCTGGAAAATAATCACACCAGAGCTTATCCGCCAGTCTATAAAGGAACACTTGCTCAGGCAATGGAAGAACGGGATGTAGATGCTTATCTGGATTCCAGAAAGTTAAATATTGATTGTAAGAAAGCAATCGAGGAAGCAATCGCATTAAAATTTGACGGACTGCATTTAGAGGAAGATGCTGCAACGCAAGTGTTAGAGCAGTTTGGAGAAGAGCGTATGACATTTGTTATGGCAAATACGCTTCGGGAACTTTCTTATGATGGCAGATTTTCCAGACAGAACAAAGACTGGGCAGAGCGTATCGAAATCCCGGAAAATATCAATCAGGGAAAGAATCTGAATCAGGATTATGTGATAGAAAGCCACCCAGCGGTGTTAGATGGATTTATTGATATGGCAAGAGCAGAGATCCGTATGCAGAAGATTGAACAGGCATTAGATGAAGCGGAAGTCACCATTACAGCAGATACCAGAGGATTTGAAGCAGATGGACATGCAGGAACCTGGCATACAGTAGATGAAAGAGAGTATGCAGGGGAGAGGTTCTTTTTCATGGAACATGATGAGTATGGTTCAGATGTGGCAGGGATTATCGTATCGGAACATGGTCAGCTTGTTGCAGAAGATCTCTGGAATGGGTATGATGCAGGAGCATTGGAAGCTATTTCAGAATATCTGCAGGAGAAAGGAATTTCTGTGGAAGAACTTATGCCGGAACTGGAACCAGATGAACTGGCATATAAGATTGACGATAGGTATTTTGAAATCCAGAGAACAGAGGAAGGCTATGATTATACCTTTTATGCTTTGAATTACGATGAGATTGACGGAGGTGCCTATGATAATCCTGATGTTTCTATGCGGCAGGCAATGGAAGATATTTTGGAAGATGAAGATATGTCCCTGGAAAATGCAGTTCCCGTTGATTATGAGGATTTGATGGCAGAAGTGGAAGAAGCAGGCGAACGGCAGATGCAGTTGGCACAGTTATTAAAGAATTGTCCTCCAAGTATTTTTGAGGACTATGACCGGGAAAGAGCAGTGGATACCTGTGAGGGAATCGCCATGCAGTTTACTAAGAGTAAAGGGTATCTGACTGTACAGGCAACGGAAGAAGGTTATTTTTATATTTTCTATGATTCTGATTTGCATGAAATTAATGAAAGTGATTACGATAATCCAGATATATCTATTCAGAAAGCTACTTATGAAATCTTAAAAAGTGAAAGAATGGATGATATGGAGTGCGTCAAAGTAGACTATAAAGAATTTGAGGCAATGACCATCCAACATTCCAAAGACTTACTGCAGGCAGGTGAGCTTCGTGCGACTTCTGAGATTGGGAGAGATGAAGTAGCATTAAATGGTCTTAGCAGGGCAGAAGTGGAACGAGGTGTCTTGTATCATGCACAGGGTATTCTGGAAGAAATGGGACTGGAAAATGAAGTAGAGCTGCTTGCTGCAAGGGTGCATGGTTCCAGAAGCAGAGAGGAACTTTACAGAAATGATTCTGACCTTGATGTAGTGCTTTCTTATCGTGGCAATATACGGGAGGATAGTTTCTTTAATGAATTAAATGCTCATGGTATAGCAATGGCAGGTATTAAGGTGGACATCAATCCTATCGCTGAAGAAAGAATTACTCTGGCAGAATATATGAAGGAAGCAGATACTTACCTTGATCAACAGGAAATCAAAAAGCTGGCAGTGGATTTGGATAATTTCAGCTATGAATATGACACTTACGAATATAAAGATACCGTTGAGAACAGGGAAGAACAGGTGGAGAAAATCACAGAGGACATTCTGAATAAGAAAACAGGGTGTTTAAAGGACTGGCTGATTGAAGTATCGGAAGAATCTGATATAGACAGTGATGTGATAACTGCCCGTTCACTGTTTTCCCGTCTGGAAAAAGCAGAAACCCTTTCTATCTTTACCAGACAACCAGAACAGGAACAGCCAGAAGCTACGATTACTTTTTATGTAGCAGAGTGCATGGAGTTCCCGGTCATGGGGGAATACCATAATAATCTCACGCTAGAAGAAGCGATTAAAATTTATGAAAGTATTCCGGCAGAACGAATGCATGGAGGCAAAGGTATTGGCTTTGATCTGCAGGATGGGGATGAAGATTATTCTGGAGAATACGAACTGATGAGCTGGGATAGAGTAGACAGGGAACTGATAGATATGATTCCGCATTATAAGGAAAGCCCATTGGTACAGAAAGCAATCAATGATATGGAAAAATATCTTGTAGATAAAAAGAATAAGCAGGCAGAGATTACGGAAGAATTATCCGAAAAACAATCAGGAAAAAATATAGATGTTGAAAAAAATGCAGAGAAGAAAGTAACAAGAGAACCAGGAAGCATTAAAAAATCTGTTCTGCAGTCTTTAAAAGACTATCAGGCGAGAGTAAAGGCACAGGAAAAAGCACAAGAAAAAAATAACGAACATAAGAAGGGAGATATGGAATTATGATGGATCTGTCTATGAATTTTGATATGGAAGAATGTATAGTAACTGCAATGCTTGATCAGGGCAACCGAATTGATACTATGGAAGCAATCGACCGGGTTATACCATTTCTTGCAGGAGATTCGGAAATGATTATGCTGGTCTGCGAAACAATAAGAAAACTGTTCTGTATGAGCGATGAAGGCTACGAGGTTTTCCTCATGGATTTGGAAGAGTATAAAGAAGATTTAGAGTTGATGGAGGAGAGTGAAGCATGAACACAAGTCAGTGTGCAGTATATCAGGTGAAAGAAGCACCAGAGTACAGAAATGTCCGTTTCCGTTCTTATGCCAAATTAAAAAGTGAAGGAAAAGAGGTCAGGGCAGAAAATTATCAGCAGGTATATATTGGAAGAATCCGGCCGGGGGAAACTCCGGCGGATATAAAAACACGCCTGCAGAAACAGCGACCGAAGAACTTTAAAGGTCACTCCATCGGATGCAGTGATGTCATTGTCCTTACTGATGATGGAAAAACGACCGCCTACTATGTAGATAAAGATGGATTTATCATTGTTTCAGATTTCTTCCAGATGAAAAATTCTTCGGATACAAAGTTGGATGTTGACACAAAGGGATATACTATCGAAGGAAAAAAGGGAACATGGCAAGTCATTGATTACATTTTGATGAATGAAAGAAAATGGTTTCTGATGGAACACGAAGAATACGGACCGAGAGCTGCCTATGTGGTTCTTAGTGATGATGGTGCCGTTGTTATGAATGATAATTATAACGGACTTGATGCCGAGGCAAGAGAAAAGATTCAAAATTTCATAAAACAGCAGGAAGAAAAAGAACAGGAAACACCGCCACAGCAACAAACGTCAACACCAATCGGACAGGAACAGCAGCCACAACAGAAGAAAAAAGAACCAGAGCTGGCAAATTGGCAGAAGGTCATGGATAACGGAGAATATCTTCGCAGTGCGGAGATGGCAGAAGAAGCCAACTACAACATGATTGACGGATTGATGAACAACGTCCGTAAGGTAAAAGACAAAGATAAACCAAGAGAATCCGTACTCGCCAAGCTCCGGCTCAACCAGAAGAAAGTCGCAAAGCAGGGGAAGAAACAGACGCAGCAGAAAGCGATGACGGAGGATATGGAGAGGAAGAAAAAATAGTATTTGACAGAAGTGGTCTTGCTACATATGTGGCAGGGCCATTTTTGTTGAAAAAAAGATGTGAGAGATTATAATGGAATATGTATTATGAAGATGAATTAAAAAAATAACACACTGAGTTTCTGTGAAATGTAAAAATACTTTTATGGAGGGGATAGAGATGCTTTATTTTCGATTCAATGTAGATGTTTATGAAACGATTACATCTAAAGGAGAAAAGTCCGCTGAAGTTACATTGGGAGATATTGAAGATTGTGTTTTTGAAAAATTGCATAATGAAGTTGGAATTGATGGTATTGGCATGACATCAGCGCTATATGACATTATTGAGATTCCAATGAACGCATTTGGTGTAGATGATGAAAATATAAAAAATAGTGATAGCGCATTAAAATATATTTTTACAGAATTTGAAAGATTACCGATAGAAAAATTGGGCAATAGGTCGTTACGAGATTTAGGGATTAAGATAGAGTTTTGCAAAAGAATTAGTAATAGTGAAGTTCAACAAATGATAAAAGAATATATGGAAC
>SKED01000537.1_pt1 | contig 41641 bp, 37 predicted proteins | sample 4826651 | NCBI WGS metagenome assembly SKED01 (sample SAMN11008818, study PRJNA524170) | human gut metagenome | biome: Human fecal sample; material: Feces; isolation source: fecal sample from pouch patient p19 | host: Homo sapiens | place: Israel: Tel-Aviv | collected 2016-06-28 | reverse complement strand
GTTTTTCACCTCATTTCGGAGATTATTTCTTTTTAATCAAGTATTATTCTACATCTTTCAATGCTTCGAGATCTTCTTCTCCTGTACGTACTTTTACTACTTTCTGCACGTTGTATACAAAGATCTTACCATCACCGACATGTCCTGTATACAGTGTCTTGGATGCTGTTTCGATAACTTTCTCAACCGGAATATTTCCAACGATAACTTCTACTTTTACCTTTGGCAGAACAGTTACGTCCATCTCAACTCCACGGTATTTCTCGCCGGCACCTTTCTGGATACCACATCCCATAACCTGAGTCACTGTCATTCCTGTTACACCAAGATTATTCAATGCTGCTTTCAGGCGCTCGTACTTGGAAAGTTTTGCAATAATAACAACTTTGTGCATTCCTGTATCTGCATCTACCGGTCCGGCTACAGGTACAGCTGCTGCTCTCTGGATTGGAGATGCTGCGTCATAATCTGCTACACCAAGATCTGTGTTTTCATTTTCATTCATTGCACCTTCTGTAATATCCATGATGCTGAATCCTGCATATGCTGATGCAAGACCATGCTCCTTGGAATCCAGACCAACAATCTCTTCTTCCTCTGAAACACGAAGTCCAATTGTCCTATCGATTACTTTGAAGATAATTGTCATTGTTACAACTGTCCAAGCAAGAACTGTTACTACACCAAGAAGCTGTGTTCCGAGAAGTCCGAATCCACCGCCGTAGAACAGACCTTTCAGTGTGCTTTCCGGCGCATTTGTTGTTGCAAAAAGACCAACTGCGATTGTTCCCCAGATACCATTTAAGCAATGAACTGCTACGGCACCAACCGGGTCATCTACATGCACTACATTATCACAGAACCAAACGCCAAATACTACGAGAACTCCTGCAACTGCTCCAATGATCAGTGCTCCTAATCCATCTGTCACATCACAAGGTGCTGTGATTGCTACCAGACCTGCGAGGGATGCATTCAGACACATAGACACATCTGGTTTTCCATAACGAAGCCATGTGAAGATCATACATACAACGGTTGCTGTTGCCGGTGCGATTGTTGTTGTCATAAAGATAGATGCAAGCTGTGGGCCTGTTGTTGCTGCCGCACCGTTGAATCCATACCATCCAAACCAGAGGATGAAACATCCAAGAGCACCTATTACAAGGTTATGTCCAGGAAATGCGTGGACTTTTGTTACTTTTCCATTCTTATCTCTTGAGAATTTACCAATTCTGGCTCCTTCCATTGCAGCTCCGATGAATGCTGTTGCTCCACCTACCATGTGGATTGCACAAGATCCTGCAAAATCATGGAAGCCAAGCTGTGAAAGCCAGCCACCGCCCCAAATCCAGTGTGCTTCGATCGGATACACAACTGCGGAGATCATTGCGGAATAAATACAATAGGAAAGAAACTTTGTTCTTTCTGCCATGGCTCCTGATACGATTGTTGCTGCTGTCGCACAGAATACCAGGTTGAATACGAAATTAGACCAGTCAAAGTTTGCATAATCTGTGAATATTCCAAGTGTCGGAATTCCTACCAGTCCGCCAAGTGCATCTTCTCCAAGCAATAATCCAAAACCAAGAAAAATAAACACGATTGTTCCGATACAAAAATCCATCAGATTCTTCATGATAATGTTACCGGCATTCTTTGCTCTGGTGAATCCTGTCTCTACCATAGCGAATCCTGCCTGCATAAAGAATACAAATGCAGCTCCGATCAGGAACCAGATGCCGAACACTTCTGTTCCGACTGTGTCTGTAATCTGAGTAATAATTTCTTGTGTCATACTACTTCCTCCTCATACCTGAAAACTAAAAAGGCGCATCCCACAGCTTCCCTGAATCATCCCCCTGAATCGGTTCTTGCTGTGAGACACACCTTTGTGTCATTGAGACCTGCCGCTATTTGCGGCAAATCTATAGGTACCATATTTTATTAAAAGAAAAGGCACTCTGAGATCTGTTTCTCAAAGCGCCTTTGCTTTTATGTCACGTAGTTTACTCCCCTAGCCCAATGTTGTCAACCTATATTTTTACTTTTCGTAAATTTTCTGATTTTTTATACTTTTCATGCATTTCTTTCATATATTTTCACAAAACAGAGTGCGCTCTGATGCATTCTGCGGAAGTCAAAGAATGGAGCTTGGATATTGACAAGTTCCTGCCCCTGGATATTGGGTCTTTAAAGTCCAAATTCCTTCAATAACTTCTTCTGATATTCCCTGTCCACTGCTGCCTTGAGAATCTCATCACTTCTGCTAAGTTCGGATAATTTAAGATTCAGCTGATTGATTCTGCTTTCGCCAAGAGATTCCCCTTCTTTTATACCTTCTTCTCTTTTTTCATCTAATTCATCTTTCATTAATTCTAATAACGCATTACACATATCTCTTTTTCCCTCCTTTAGCCGATTCTTGTTTGCTTTTACTATGATCTCCATAACGGCCTGATACAGCTGATCGTCTTTGTTCTTTTTATAATCCTCTAAAAGCTGTCTGGTAACAGACATGTCTTTCAGTGTATCTGTCAAACTATATAACCAGAGATTTTTCTCCGGCGATAATCGATTTGTTACAAGAATCTGAATCGGTAAGATATCTCCAATTACATAATAAATCCCTTCTTCCGGATTATCAATAGTGTAGTGGCGTGCTTCTTTCAAATGTCGGATCAGTTCTCTTGGGTATCGTTTTGACACTAAGGTAATTGTTAGCTCCTGGATTGGAATTTCATTCACCTTTCCTGTATCTGCTTTATAAAAATTCGTATATCCATATACCTTATAGAAATCGTCCACGGAAAGTGAATCGGATGGTGATTTATATTCGATAATATTATACTGGCGGAATATTTTTCCAATATTTTTATGGATCGGTTCCGCATTCTTCTTTTTAATAATCAACACATCAATTGCCATTGGCTTTGAACTTAATAGATACTCCCGCTCAAACTTTAATTTTTCCGTTTCTTCTCTGAATTCAATCTGCAAGTCTGCATAAAATGCAGGATGCCACTGAAGCAGTTTCCCATCTGCCGGCTGTTGTTTTTCCGGCAATTGCTTTCTCTTTTGTTTCATTTAAGAGACCTCCTTATGTGATTTTCACAGAAGTTCTCTCTCCATCAGAAAACCTCTGCTTTAAATAATGGATTTTAAAAGCATGAATTTCCTGATTTGACAGGTGCAATCTACCTGTAATGAAACCTTTATATGAATTTAGATGTTTTAGAAAATATGCTTTGAAATAGGATAACATATTTATATACAATGCACAATGTTTTTTTGATAATAACTTACAATAATCAAAACTGATCGTGTTACTGTTCACACGATGTGCGGCCAGCAACGCATCACACTGCTTAAAAGCTGTTTAAAAACAGAGTGCACTCTTGCAATATAAAACACCATCTGCTAAAATTTATCTTAATGAATTATAAGGAGGACTCTAAAATGAGCAAAATTGATGAAATCAGAAGCGCTATGGTCGCTGCAATGAAGGCAGGAGACAAAGAACGAAAAGCCGCACTTTCCTTTCTGCTCTCCTCTCTGAAGAATAAAGCTATCGACAAACGTGCCGACCTGACAGAAGAGGAAGAAGGACAGGTAATCTTAAAAGAAATCAAACAGTTAAAAGAAACAATTGATATGACACCTGAAGATCGTACAGATCTGATTGAAGAGGCTCAGAAGCGTCTTGCTGTTCTTGAAGAATATGCACCAAAGATGATGAGCGAAGATGAGATCAAAGCAGTGATCACATTCGTTCTTGCAGATCTTGGTATCGATGCTCCTACAGCAAAGGATAAAGGTAAGATCATGAAAGAACTCATGCCGAAGGTAAAAGGCAAAGCTGACGGTAAAGAAGTCAATCAGATTCTTGCCGGCATGATGAAATAAATACAGATTCCAGAATAAAGACGTAGCAAAGAGGGTGTCGCACTAAACGACACCCTCTTACTTTTTGTTAATTATTTCATTTTTTCTGCTTATTTTGTTATCTGTTTTCCCACTTATGATAAATCGCCTCAAGTGCATCTACCGCACCATCAATTCCAAGAAGACTTGTATTCAGCAGGATTGCATTCGCATCAATACTTCCCCACTTACGGTCTGTTCTACCTTCATAATACAGGCGTCTCTCTCTGTCAATCTTCTTAATCTTATCTACAGCCTCTTTCTCGGAAAGCTTATAGATATCCATGATTCGATTGATTCTATCATCCTTATAAGCATAGATAAATGTATTCACAACATTTGAATAATCCCCAAGAACATAATCTGCGCAGCGTCCCACAAAGATTCCCGGTCCGCGTTCCGCCAGCTTGCGGATGATTGCTGACTGTGCGTCAAAAAGTTGATCACTTAATGGTTTCTCCACTTCCGGACTGAGCATAAATGTAGTATAATCACCCATTCCAATATAATAGCTTGATAACACATTTCCAAGTCTCGTCTCATCTACTCTTCCAGCATCTTCGTTCGAAATTCCAAGATCTCTTGCTGCCATTCGAATCAGATTATGATCGTAAAGAGGAATGTTCAGTCTCTCTGCCAGTCTGTTTCCTACTTCATGACCGCCACTTCCGAACTGTCTTCCAATTGTAATAATTGTGTGATCCATCATAAGCAAGTCCTCCTTTTTCTGATAATTCTATTCTATCACTCTTTGAATTAAGAAAAAAGACTTTCTTCCTGTTTTCCGCTAACAATTTTGTAATACTGTTTCGAAGTCACCATATAGACAATGATATAGAATAATGCAAATACTAAATAGGAGCACACTGTCACCAGAATCAGGAATTTTCTGTCAGAAAAAGCAAGCAGATGCACCATTTTTTCTATCATTGGAAATGCAAATGCCGTATGAATTCCGGCAGCCACAAGAGGCAGGAAGAATACTGTCATTACCTGAGAATTGATCGTCTGACGCACTTCTTTCTGTGTCATCCCCACTTTCATCAGAATCTGGAATCTGTCCTGATCCTCATAGCCTTCTGTAATCTGTTTATAATAAATGATCAGCACCATTCCAAGAATGAATACGACTCCAAGAAGGATTCCAAGGAAGAACAGACCGCCGTACAAAGCCTGGTAATCAGCCCTTGATGCGGCTCTGCTGTCTGTAGAAGCTCCAAAAAATAGGGTATCTGATTCCTCTGATTCCTGTTCAGCCAATGCATTGATTTTCTTGTCAATCTCGTTTTGAATCTGGATCTGCTCTTCATCTCCACAGGACAGATCAAAATTGTAGTACCATTTCTCATAAGAACCATTGACACCGTAAACGGAAACATTTCCTTCTTCCAAAGCTTTTATATCTTCCAGTCCGGAAACCACCAGATAGAAGCTGCTGTTCATATTTGCCATATTATTTCCATTTGAAATCATTTTATCCAAATGTCCTTTAATCCTCCATGTCCCGGAATTCTCCACCGTGATCTGATCATAGGGGAAATCGGAATCTTTCGCATACAGATACGCTTCCCCGGGAGCAAGCTCCAGATTCGTCCCCATGATCCGATTATACGCTTCCAACGGCAGAGCATAGAACATTTTTAAATGATCAAATGTATTCACTTCATTGACTCCCGGAGCATTCTCCGGATTAAAATAGATTTCATTTTTTGAAACAATTCCACTGACTGTAAGCATCCGGTAATTCTCCGGATTCTCCGCGGTCTGGTTATGTTCTTTCAAAACCTTCTGTACAAGCTCTATAATCTGTCCATTCTGATTCTCTTTCATTTCTTCCGTCTGCTCCGGTTTCGTGTACATCTCAATCTGGACAGATTTCGGATATCGAAGATTCAAGCCATGTTCCATACTCAGATACAGGCTGGTTGTAGAAGATACCATAACCAGAACCATTGTGGACAGAATACAAATAGACGCTAATCCTGCCCCATTTCGTTTCATACGGTAAATCATGGATGAAAGTGAAATAAAATGATTTGTTTTATAATAATATCCTTTCTTTTTCTGCATTATTTTACAAAATGTGACCGAGCCGGCAATAAATAACAGATACGTTGCAAGGATTACCAGCACGACGGCAACCATAAACCAGATCATCGCTACAAGAGGATCTTTGATTGTCAGGGATAAATAATAAGCCACACCAAGCAGAAGCAACCCGAGTACTGCAAAGATCCAGTTTGCCTTCGGAGGTTTCTCTCCTGTCTTTTCACTTTTTAAAAGTTCTACAGGTTTTAACCGATAGACGGACACGATCATCCGAAGCATGATCAATGCAAAAATGACCAGGAATAACAGTACCGTAGCCACAAGTGCCGGAACACTGATTTTCATAGAAAGTCCGGCATTACTTCCAAGTATCTTCGCTGCCAGAAGTTCCCCTAATTTAGAGAACAGGATTCCTCCCACGATTCCTCCTGCAATCGTCAGAACACTGATGATCAGATTCTCAAGAACCATGATTTTTACAAGGTCAATTTTTCCCATTCCAAGGATGTGATACAACCCAAACTCTCTCTGTCGTCTGCGGATCAGAAATGAATTTGTGTAATACAGAAGGATCAGAGAAAAGATTGAGATCACACCAGAACCAAATCCAAGGATCATCTGCATAGTATCCCCACCTTTGATCTTGGCAAACTGCGGACTCACTGCAAGATAATCGATCAGATAGAACATCATAACCATACAGATACAAGTGATCAGATAAGGAAGATACAGCTTCTTATTTTTCTTAATTCCATTAACGGAAAGTTTCAGATAAAGTCCACTTTTCATTGTCTCTCACCACCTGTCGCAAGCATTGTCAGTGTCGCTGAGATATTCTGATAGAACTGTTCATCTGTCTGTTCGCCTTTATATACCTGATGGAAAACTTCTCCGTCTTTAATAAATAACACTCTCCCGGCCTTGCTCGCTGCTTTGACAGAATGTGTTACCATAAGGATCGTCTGTCCCGATTGATTGATCCGCTCAAATACCCCGAGCAATTCATCCGTTGATTTCGAATCGAGTGCCCCGGTCGGCTCATCCGCCAGGATCAGTCTCGGATCTGTGATCAGCGCTCTCGCCACTGCTGCACGCTGCTTCTGTCCTCCTGACACCTCATAGGGATACTTCTCCAGAAGTCCTGCAATTCCAAGTTCTTTCACGATTGGCATCATCCTGACATTCATTTTCCTGTAATCAACTCCCTGCAGTACCAATGGCAGTAAGATATTGTCCTTTAGATTAAATGTATCCAAAAGATTGAAATCCTGAAATACAAACCCAAGATGATCTCTCCTGAACTTGGACAGATCCTTCTCACGGATTGCTGATAACGGTTTTCCATCCAGATAAACTTCCCCTTCAGTTGGTTTATCCAATGCTGCCAGCATGTTCAGTAATGTCGTCTTCCCCGAGCCACTCTCTCCCATGATTGCTACATATTCGCCCTCTTCTACTGAGAATGTTACCTTAGAGAGTGCCTGTACCTGATTACCGCCAAAACGGGGACGGTATATTTTTTTCAAATTTTCTACTTCCAAAACTGTCATTTCTTACGACCTCCTCTTCTTTCTTTCAACATCCTCAGTATAACAATACAGCCAGAATGCCAACATTGATTTCTGTGACATTCCAGCTGTCTGATGTGACAATTTTGTCACTTGCTTCTCTCTGTGTGATTTAGTGGTTTACTCTGTTCTCAACGGATACTCTGCCAGATCTATTGTAAAACTGCTGCCTTCCCCCAGCTTCGACACTACCGTGATCTGATGCCCAAGTTTCTTTGCCGCCATCTGACTCAGATACAGACCGATTCCCGTTGATTTCCGTTCCATTCTTCCATTATATCCCGTATATCCTTTTTCAAAGATTCTCGGCAGATCCTCCGGTGCAATCCCCATTCCGGTATCTGTAACTGTCAGTTTCTTTTCTTCACTGACAATAATCGTCACAGTTCCTTTCAGTGTATATTTCACTGCATTGGATAACAACTGTTCAATAATAAACGAAAGCCATTTCTCATCCGTCAAAACAATCTGATCTGTCCCTTCATAGATCAGACGGATTCTCCTTCGAATAAACTGTCCTGCATATTTACGGATCGATTTTCTTACAATTTCATCCAAAGGATACTGTGCGATTACCAGATCCTTCGTGCCACTGTCAAGACGCACATACCCAAGTGCCATCTCCACATACTGCTCCACCCGGAACAGTTCAGCTTTCAGATTCTGATTCGTCTCGGTATCTTCCTGCTGGAGTAATACATTCATCACAGCAATCGGTGCCTTGATCTGATGCACCCAGGTTGCATAATAGTCCTCCATGTCCTGACCGGACTTCTCCCATCTGGCATGTTCTTTTCTTTGCTGTTGTTCTTCTTTTCTGATTAGCTCCTGATATCCTGACTCAATCCCATCTTGTGCGATTGGAAGCGAATCCTCATAAGGTCCTTCTCCTTGCAGCAAATGCTCCAGCTTCTGCCCGGTTTTCTTATACCGCAAATATCCACAGAGAAGAAAAAGTAATCCAAATGCCAGACACAACACTGTCGGATAAACCGCTGCCTTCAGATTAATCTCTTCCAACACAAAAATCAGAAAAAAGATTCCCGCACACAGCAAACTCCACAGAAGCACAAAGCGAATTCTTTTCAAATATTGTAAAAACATTTTTACTCCTTCTCGATGATATATCCACCGCCGACTTTCGTCTTGATAAAGCCTTCCATTCCCGCTTTTTCCAGCTTTTTCCGAAGTCTTCCGACATTGACTGTCAATGTATTTTCTTCGATATAATTGTCTGTCTCCCACAGCTTTGTCATTAGCGTGTCTCTGCTGACCACGCGTCCTTTATTCTCCATCAATGTCTGCAAGATACGAAATTCATTCTTTGTTAACTCAATTTTTTCTCCATTATAAGTCATTGTTGTATCATAGAGGTTCAGGATTGCTCCTCTATGTTCCAGCATCGGCACTTTTCCTGACAAATCATACGTTCTTCTCAGCAGAGCCTGAATCTTCGCTGTCAGTACACTTAAGTCAAATGGTTTTGCCACAAAGTCATCTCCGCCCATATTCATCGCCATGATAATATTCATATTATCCGCTGCTGAAGAGATAAAGATCACCGGAACGCTCGATATCTTACGGATCTCGCTGCACCAGTGGTATCCATTATAAAAAGGAAGCGTAATATCCAAAAGCACCAGATGTGGACCATACTCTGCAAATGTCTCAAGAACCTTTGCAAAATCTTCCACATAACGTGCTTCATTTCCCCACGCTTCCATCTCTTTTTTAATTGCCCCTGCCATCACAAGGTCATCTTCTATGATTAGAATCTTATACATTCTGCGGATTCTCCTTTCGCTCTTATCCACTACTATATCTCATGGTATACAGTATTTCAAGAGCACACGGTCATACCGTATCCGGCGAGATAACCCGCTGGATATGGATTGCAAGAAATCCGATTTCTTCTTTTGCGACCGGCTGTTTCAGCTGTCTGGACATATAGTCACACACTCTCTTCGCCGCCTCTCCGGTCCTTGGGTAATTCTGAAAAATGAAATCATTAAAGTCTGCATTCGTCCCTTCGCCTTTACGGGTTCTCAGAATCATATAATACATATGGCTCATCAGACGTGTACACCCAAGTGAGCCGCTCTCCAGCTTCTGATCGAATTCCTGTTCAATCATGGCAATCCCTTCATTTACAATCCTGGTCGTATCCAGCGTCTGGGATACTGCCTCATCAGAAAGGCCTGCATGGATATGTAGCGTAATGAATCCGACTTCATCCTCTGAGATTTCATATCCTGTCAGCTGCTGTATAATTTCCCGCCCTTTCAGGGCCACTTGATACTCCTCTCCAAACAACACACGGATATCCGGTGTAAATGGATTCGGAAGCTGGCGGTTCTCCTTCGCTCTCTTCGCTGCAAGCGCAATATGATCTGCCAACGGAAGCAGCATCTCATGATTGATCTTCTGAAACACGTTCTCTGCTTCTTCAATGATCTTTCCTGTTGCCTCAATAAACTCCGGGCGGATTCCATTGACTGTTTTCAGAACAGACTCCTGCTTTCTTCTTGTGACAAGGGAATATACCTTGGCTCCGGGAAGTTTCTCGATCTGTTCTGTAGGTTTCTTTCCAAATCCCACACCGTTTCCGAGAAGGATCATCTCCTTCCCTGTCTCAACATGATATACAAGAATCCCATTATTATTCAGAACTTTAATGACTCGATACATCCCCCCGGAGCCTCTCTTTCTTTCTCTTAATTCAAGCTTACGATTTCTGCTGTCTTCTCAAGCTTCTCTACTTTTCCGCTCTTAGACATTCTGATCTCTTCACCTTCCTGAAGACTTGTAAATACAACCATACATTCATCGGATTTTGCATGCTCTTGGATATATTTTATATCAAAACCTATCAGTTTGTCACCCTTTTTTACTCGGTCTCCGTCATTTACAAAAGTTTCGAATCCTTTTCCATCCAGATTTACAGTATCCACGCCAATGTGAAGCAGATATTCGGTTCCGTCATCACTAGTCAGACCAACTGCATGTTTTGATGGGAAGATAAAAGATACAGTTGCATCTTCCGGTGCATAAGCCATTCCCTCTTCCGGGCGAACCAGATAACCGTCTCCCATCATTTTCCCTGCAAATGCTTCGTCACACGCTTCTTCGATCGGTGCTGCCACTCCTGTGAATGGAGAGCAAAGCTCTTTCTTTACAGTTCCGGCTGCAACAGTTTTGTTCTCATCTTTCTTCGCTTCATCTTTTGTTTCTGCACATTTATTCGTTTCTTCTGCGCTGTTTTCGTTTTCTTCCGGAAGATATTCCACATTCGGAGCTTTCTCCAGATAATCTTCCAGATTGGATTTAATCACAGAAACAGCCGGTCCGTAGATTACCTGGATTCCCTGTCCTTTTCTTACGATTCCGGATGGGGATGTCATTCTTAAGACATCTTCATTTACCAGTTCCGGCTTTACTACCGTACAACGAAGTCTTGTCGCACAGCAGTCTACATCAGAAATATTTTTCTTTCCACCAAGTCCTCTTGTGATCAGTGCGCTCTTCTGATCTTCCGGTGTCATTTCATTTTCAGAATCTGCATCATTTCCATCTACTTTTGCTTTATAATCAGCTTTTGTATACAGCTTCGTTTCCGCATCATCATCTTCTCTTCCCGGTGTCTTCAGATTCAGTTTCAGAATCAAAGTACGGAAGATGATATAATATAAGAAGAAATAAATAATTCCAACCGGGATGATTCTGATCCAGCTTGTCTTAGCATTTCCCTGAAGGATACCGAAAAGGAACAGATCAATAAATCCACCGGAAAATGTAAGTCCTACTGCAATATTTAACATATGTGCGATCATATAAGCGGATCCGGCAAGGATCACCTGTACCACAAAAAGGATCGGTGCTACAAACAGGAATGAGAATTCCAGTGGCTCTGTGATTCCAGTCATCATACATGCAAGTGCTGCAGAAAGCAGAAGTCCGCCTGCCTGTTTCTTCTTCTCCGGTTTTGCACACTGATACATTGCAAGTGCCGCACCCGGAAGACCAAAGATCATGAAGATAAATTCACCGGAAAAATATCTTGTCGCATCCGCACTGAAATGTACTGTGGATGGATCTGCAAGCTGCGCAAAGAAGATGTTCTGACCGCCCTGTACCAGCTGTCCCGCAACTTCCATTGTTCCTCCAACCGCTGTCTGCCAGAATGGAAGATAGAATACATGGTGAAGTCCAAATGGAATCAACGCTCTCTTAATAATACCAAAGATCAATGTTCCAATATAACCTGTTCCTGTTACAAGTCCGCCGAGTGCATAGATTCCATTCTGAACGGTTGGCCATACAAAATAGAGTACGATTCCGACAGCCACATAAGTCAATGTTGAAATAATCGGAACAAATCTTGATCCACTGAAGAATGACAGTGCATTCGGAAGCTGGATTTTGTAAAACTTATTATGAAGTGCTGCTACTCCAAGTCCAACGATAATACCGCCAAATACACCCATCTGTAATGTCTGGATTCCGCAGACACTTGTCACAGTTCCTTCCAGAACTCCGGCTCCAAGCGTTCCGTCTGCAAGAAGATCTCCACGGATCAGAAGCATAGCATTCATTGTTGCATTCATTACAAAGAAAGAGATCATTGCCGCAAGTGCCGCAACTTCCTTCTCTTTCTTCGCCATACCGATTGCTACACCGACAGCAAAAATGATCGGCAGGTTATCAAAAATAATACTTCCCGCTTTGCTCATAATTGTGAGCAGGGAATTCAGAATTGTCCCCTCGCCTAAAATTGCCTGAAGATGATATGTCTCAATCATCGTTGCATTTGTAAATGAACTTCCTACTCCAAGCAGAAGTCCTGCTACCGGAAGAATTGCGATTGGAAGCATAAAACTTCTTCCGATTCTCTGCAATACTCCAAAAATCTTGTCTTTCATCTGTAATCCTCCTCGTATCATTTCTCACAGAGTTGACGCATCCCATAGTTTCTTGTGCTGGCACAGTTCTGCAACTTACTTATCCTATACTATAATGCGCAAAAAAGGCATAAACTAATCCTCAATAACCAAGTCCACCTTATCTGGTGAACTTATTAAGGATAGTTTATGCCTGCTTTACCAGTAACACTCTATCATGCGCTTTTCTCTTTTAACCACGTATAGTATAACCAAACTCACTTCCAACAGTCAATCTGTAATATTCAACAATATTTGTCCTGTTTTTTTGTTGAATATGTTACTTAGTGATCATTCCAGTAAATTAAAGTTTTTCTTTTGATTTAAATTATTTTCTCTTCATTTTACGCTTCTGGCTTTTGCTTATTTGCTTTTGTAATATCCAGACGTACATTCACACCAAATGGATTGATTGCAACTCCCTTTGCATCCGGAATCAGTATCTCCGGAATCTTATCTGCCGGGATTGCTGCTGTCTTCATCTTCTTGCCCTGTGCAAATCTGGTAAATTCTATCATATCTGTAAAGATCGGCTGATACAGACTTCCGTCCGGCTGTCTCAGAAGTGAAACCTGATTATCTTCCTGAACTCCTACGATAAAGGTTCCTTTCTTATAATGCGCCATCATCTCTTCCTGAAGTTCCTTCACATTCTCCGGCATCTCCGGTCCGATATTGCGGTGCATCTCCTGCATCAGATACATTGCTGTCAGATGAAGCTCCGGATTCTCGATCAGTTTCTTTCCGTCAGGCAGTTCTTCCTTATTCTTACGAACTACAAGCTGTTCCAGCTGAACCCTGATCTCCTCCTCTGTACCAACATTCACTGCCAGTGCATTCACGCCCATTGTATACAGGTTTGTAAAAAATCCAAGTCTGGCATTCTTTTCAATCTTGGCAATTCCTACATGATAACGATCTTCTGCAAGCGTCTTTGCCTTTTCCTTTGCAGACTCTTCCTGATAATAAACCAGAACCTCGTCATCAAATGTCTCTTCATCACAGAGGACAAACGGCATCTTCGTCACACCTGACATGATCACATAAATCTCTTCGAGATTTCGCAGATTCACCAATGCCTGCTTCATCTCTGTACTGACAATTACTTTATTCTCATCCATCTCTTTGTTTTCCTTTCTGGTTGCTTTTCTTTCCATTACAGTAGTGCAATGAAATGATGTGAGTGTCAAAAGTAAATTTTGCCACTCACTGATGTAACCGGATTGCTCCATTGCTATGCAATTCCCGCAATCCTCGAACACCTCAAACTCCCATAAAATGAGGTATAAATATGATACCCCCTATGATCACAGCCATGATTGCCGTAAAAAGCACTGCACCAGCTGCCGTATCCTTCGCGATCTTAGCAAGTGGCTTTCTCTCTTCTGTCACAAGATCGACAACAGCTTCCACTGCCGTATTCACAAGTTCCAGTGAGATCACCATTCCAAAAAGGAGAAGACAGATACACCATTCCATCGGTGTTAATCCTACAAAGGTTCCAACTGCTGTTACAAGAATCACTGCAAGGCAATGAATCTTCATATTCCTCTCTTTTGAAATCCCTGTCCAGATTCCTTCAAAGGCATAGCCAAAGCTTTTGAATAAAGGCTGTTTTCGATTCTTCATTCGTAGTCTCCTTTCGGATTCGTATCATAGATCAAGCAACAAATCTAATATCTATGATACCACATCTGGCTCCTTATCAAAAGAGGTATTTTCCTATTGTTATCAAAAGAATACTCAGATTTCGAATCTCATATCCTTTTCACTTATTTACAAGCTTCAACCATACTCTTTACATATTCTGCAACATACGGCACGCAGTCTTTTCCGTATTTCTCACACAACTTAACGATTGCACTTCCAACGATCGCACCGTCTGCGCTCTGACACATCTTCGCTGCCTGCTCCGGAGTGGAGATTCCGAATCCGACCGCACATGGAATATCATTTTCCTCTTTTACGAGCTTCACCATTGCTCCGATGTCCGTCGTAATCGCGGATCTTGTTCCTGTTACACCAAGTGAGGAAACACAATATACAAATCCCGATGCCTCTTTTGCGATCATCCGGATTCTGTCATGGGAAGTCGGTGCGATCAATGAGATCAGATCAATTCCGTACTTTTTGCATACGCTGTCAAATTCTTCTTTCTCTTCAAATGGAACATCCGGAAGAATCAGACCATCCATTCCAACACTTTTCGCTTTCTCAAGAAATCTTTCTGTTCCGTAAGAGAACACAACATTTGCATATGTCATAAAAACAAGCGGAATCTGTGTATTCTGGCGGATTTCTTTTACCATATCGAAGATCTTATCTGTCGTCACGCCCCCTGTCAACGCACGCAGATTTGCTGCCTGTATAACCGGTCCTTCTGCTGTCGGATCGGAAAATGGAATTCCAAGCTCGATCAACGTCGCCCCTGCTTTCTCCATCTCATAGACGATTTGTTTTGTTGTCTCAAGATCTGGGTCACCACATGTGACAAATGGTATAAATGCTTTCTTCCCTTTAAATGCTTCTTGTATTCTACTCATGAAGATCCTCCCCTCTGTAACGTGCGATTGCTGCACAGTCCTTATCGCCGCGTCCCGAAATATTAATTACGATAATCTGGTCTTTTCCCATTGTCGGCGCAAGCTTTCTTGCATATGCAACTGCATGTGCACTCTCGATTGCCGGAATGATTCCTTCTAATTTAGAAAGGTACTCAAATGCATCGACTGCCTCATCATCAGTGATTGCTACATATTCTGCTCTTCCCTTATCATAAAGGTCTGCATGCTCCGGTCCGATTCCCGGATAATCCAGTCCGGCTGAGATTGAATAAACCGGTGCGATCTGTCCGTACTCATCCTGACAGAAATAAGATTTCATTCCGTGGAAGATTCCAAGCTTACCGGTCGCGATCGTTGCAGCCGTCTCTGCCGTATTCACACCACGTCCGGCCGCCTCGCATCCGATCAGGCGCACGCCTTCATCTTCAATGAAATTATAAAATGCACCGATTGCATTAGATCCGCCTCCGACACAGGCAAGCACTGCGTCCGGAAGCTTTCCTTCTTTCTCAATGATCTGCTCCTTGATCTCCTTGGAAATCACTGCCTGAAAATCACGCACGATCTGAGGAAATGGATGCGGTCCCATACAGGATCCGAGTACATAATGTGTGTCATCAATTCTTCTTGTCCACTCACGCATCGTCTCTGAAACAGCATCTTTTAAAGTACCAGTTCCGCTTGTAACCGCGTGTACCTGTGCTCCGAGAAGACGCATTCTGTATACATTTAATGCCTGACGCTCTGTATCTTCTTTTCCCATGAAAACTTCACATTCCATTCCCATCAGAGCCGCTGCTGTCGCTGTTGCAACCCCATGCTGTCCTGCACCGGTCTCAGCGATCACTCTTGTCTTTCCCATCTTCTTCGCAAGGAGAACCTGACCTAACACGTTGTTAATCTTATGGGCACCTGTGTGATTGAGGTCTTCTCGTTTCAGATAAATTTTCGCCCCGCCAAGATCTTCTGTCATACGTGCTGCATAGTATAAAAGAGACGGTCTGCCTGCATATTCATTTAATAATGTATTCAGTTCGTCATTAAATTCTTTGTCATTTTTATAGTAGTTGTACGCCTTTTCCAATTCGATCACTGCATTCATCAGTGTCTCCGGAATGTACTGTCCACCATGGATTCCGTATCTTCCTTTTGTCATGGTTGTCTCTCCTTCTTTCTTGTTTCTATTGTTTTGGTAAATTTATTCATTCACTTGTATACTCTTTTGTTTTTCAAAAAATGTTTACTGCTTTCAAAATTTCTCACAGTTTTCACAGCTTGAAGAATTTTCTCACGATCTTTCTTTCCATCTATCTCCACTGCACTGCTCAGGTCAATTCCCCAAGGGTGTATTCGCTGTATTGCCTCCGGTATGTTCTCCGGATTCAGTCCTCCTGCGAGGAAATACGGCCGCTTTGTCCAGCCTTCCAAAAGACTCCAATCAAATGTCTCGCCGGTTCCGCCTTTTCCGTGATCGAGAAGAATCAGATCTGCACTGCTCGCTGCCGCCGCATCAAGATCTTTTTTCTCCTGAATCGAAAATGCTTTCATCACCGGATGGTCTGTCAGATTTTTCAACTTCTTTATATATGCCTCATCTTCCTGCCCGTGAAGCTGAGCGATCTGAATGGTTCCTTCATTTAATAATTGTGCGACCTCACCGCAATCTTTATTGACAAATACTCCGACCGGGCAAATCTGCGATTCAAGATTTTGAACCAGTTCACGAACTTTCGAAATGGATACATTTCTCCGGCTCTTTGGCACATCGATGATAAATCCGCAATAATCCGGTTTTGCTTCATTTATATAGGTAATATCTTCCGGGCGGCTTAATCCGCAGATCTTAATCTTGGGCATGTTCATTTTTTCTTGTCTCATACTATATCTTCCGCTAATTCATATCTAGCTGCCTTCCTGTCTGCTGCTTCAACTCCATCAGTGCTGCTTTCCGATCAGATTTTCTCATCAGAAGTTCTCCGATCAGTACCGCATCGGTTCCATTTTCATAAAGTGCTTTCATATCTTCCACTCCGCGGATACCGCTCTCAGATACGAAAACTGTTTCCGAACTGACCATTTCTCTTAGCCGAATGCTATTCTTGATATCCACTGTGAAATCTTTCAGATTCCGGTTATTTACACCGATAATCTTTGCACCGATCTTCTGTGCTCTTAAGATTTCTTCTTCGTTATGTGTTTCTACCAAAGCAGATAGTCCGAGTTCGTCTGCCAGCTGATGATACGCTTTTAACCTGCCATCTTCTAATACCGAACAGATCAGAAGTACTGCCGAGGCTCCCATTGCTTTTGCCTGATAGATCATATATTCATCACAGGTGAAATCTTTTCTGAGTACCGGAATGGATACATTTTGCACGATTTCTTTCAGATACGCATCACTGCCCCGGAACCAAAACGGTTCTGTCAGACAGGAGATTGCTGCCGCGCCGCCTGCTTCATAGTCTCTGGCGATCTCAACATATGGAAAATCCGGTGCGATTAATCCTTTGGAAGGAGAAGCTTTCTTTGCCTCGCAGATAAAGGATAATCCGTCTGCCCGAAGTGCCTGTTCGAATGCAGGGATTTGATCTTTAATTCCTTTTTCTTCCGCCTGTCTTCGAACCTCTTCTAATGGAACTATTTTCTTTTCTTCTTCGATCCGCTCTTTCGTTCGCTCGGTAATTTTCTCGAGTATATTCATACTATTTGTTCCTCTTTTTCTTTCAAGTTGCTTCTTCCATTCTCCCCTGCATAGCCGGGGATCAGACTTTTTATTTATTACTTTCTTCTTTAAACTGCTCCAGCTTCTTCAGTGCAAGTCCTTCGTCAATGATCTGTTCTGCTTTTCTTACACCTGCTTCGATTGAATCTGCTTTTCCTGCAAGATAGATTGCTGCTCCTGCATTCAGGCAAACTGCATTCCTCTTTGCTCCCTGCTCTTTTCCTGAAATGATATCCAATGTGATCTGTGCGTTTTCCTGAGGTGTTCCTCCTGTCAGTGCACCTTTTTCGCATCTCTCATAACCAAACTGCTCCGGTGTGATCTCATAGCTTGTAAATGTTCCGTCTTTAATCTCACAGACTGTAGTCGGTGCACACATGGAAATCTCATCTAACTTATCCTGTCCGTAAACGACCATTCCGCGAACGACTCCGAGATTCGCCATGACTCTTGCAAGTGGCTCTACAAGGCTTTCATCATAAACTCCCATCAGTTCCATGTTCGCTCCTGCCGGATTGGACAGTGGCCCAAGAATATTGAATACGGTACGGATACCAAGTTCTTTACGGATCGGTCCGACATATTTCATCGCAATATGATAATTCTGTGCAAATAAGAAACAGATCTGAATATCTTTGAGAAGCTGTGTGCTGCGCTCCGGTGCGACATCGATCTTCACTCCAAGTGCTTCAAGTACATCTGCCGCACCGGACTTAGAAGATGCTGCACGGTTACCATGCTTTGCGACCGGGATTCCTGCTGCCGCAATCACAAGGGAGGATGTTGTTGAAATGTTAAATGAATTTGCTCCGTCTCCCCCTGTTCCTACGATTTCCAGCACATCCATGTCATGCAAAAGCTTGATGCAGTGTGCACGCATTCCCGCTGCTGATGCTGTGATCTCATCGATTGTCTCACCTTTCATGGAAAGTGCTGTCAGATATGCTGACTTCTGAACATCCGATGCCTTTCCTTCCATAATCTCATTCATTACTTCTTCTGCTTCTGTATAGGTGAGATTTTCTTTCTTTGATAATTTTATAATTGCTTCTTTGATCATTTCTTAATTCTCCTTCAATGCTTTTGCATAGTCAATAAAGTTCTCTATCATCTGAAGTCCCTGCGGTGTCATCACGGATTCCGGATGAAACTGTAACCCAAAGATCGGATATTCTCTGTGTTCCATCGCCATGATCTCGTTGTCCTCGCTTCGCGCTGTCACAATCAGTTCTTCCGGTAGTGTCTCTTCCTTAACTGCGAGTGAATGATATCTTGCCACCTGGATTGGAAGTGTCAGATTCTGAAAGAGGACACTGTCTGTCTTTACGTCTTTCAGCTGTGATGTCTTCCCATGCATCAGCTGTCCGGCGTGACCTACGGTTGCTCCAAATGCTTCCGCCATCGCCTGATGTCCGAGACATACCCCGAGCATTGGAATCTTTCCTTTCAGCTTCTGAATTGCTTCGATACAGATTCCGGCATCAGAAGGTTTTCCCGGCCCAGGTGAGATTACCAGCGCCTCGGGCGCAAGTTCCAGAATCTTTTCCGGTGTGATTTGATCATTTCGAACGACCTTTACTTTTGAATCAATCTGATCTTTTTGTATGCCGCTTATTTCTGATTCTACTCCTGCGATAAGCTGATATAGGTTATAGGTAAAGCTGTCATAATTGTCGAGTAATAGTATCATTCCAATCCTCCTTTCGCAGTTTCCACTGCCTGAAGCACTGCCCCTGCCTTATTTAAACACTCCTGGAATTCATTTTCCGGGATACTGTCTGCTACGATTCCGGCTCCTGACTGTACACGAATGTATCCATTTTTCTTATAAGCAAGACGGATGGAAATGCATGTATCTACATTTCCTGCAAAATCGAGATAGCCGACTGCCCCTCCGTAGATGCCTCTTTTCTCCTGTTCAAGTTCTGCGATAATCTCACATGCGCGGATCTTCGGTGCTCCGGAAAGCGTTCCTGCCGGAAGAATCGCATCTACTACGTCCAGTGCATCTTTATCTTTCCGAATCTTGCCTGTCACGGTGGAACCAATATGCATTACATGGGAATATCTCTGGATTTCCATATATTTATCAACTTTAACTGTTCCCGGCTGGCTGATCTTGCCGACATCATTTCGCCCAAGATCTACAAGCATGTTGTGCTCTGCAAGCTCTTTCTCGTCTGCAAGTAGCTCTTTCTCCAATTCCTGATCTTCCTCTTCGGTCACTCCTCGCTTCCTTGTACCGGCAAGAGGAAAAGTGCACACCTGTCCGTTTTCTAACTTCGCCAGCGTTTCCGGTGAAGCCCCTGCCACTTCAATATCATCACTTGAAAAGTAGAACATATACGGAGATGGATTCGAGGTTCGAAGCACCCGGTAGGTATCAAAAAGACTTCCTTTCGCCTTCGCTGTCAGCGGATTGGATAACACGACCTGGAAAATATCACCTTCATAAATGTATTCCTTAGCTTTCTCAACCATCTTGCAATAATCTTCTTTATCCACTCCCGGATGGAACTCTTCTTCTAAAACAAGTGGTCGGAAATCTGCCTGCGCCCCGCTTCGGATCAATCGTTCCATCTCTTCTAATCCCTGCTTCGCGTTCGTATAATTTTCTTCCAGATCACCTTCCATCTTCACGCCTGTAATCAGGATCAGCTTCTGTCTGTAATTGTCAAATACGATGACACGGTCAAATAACATCAAGTCCGCATCCCGGAAATCTCTTACTGCCGTTTTTGCTGCTGTCTTTCCTGTAGTCTCATTCTTCTCTTCCAGGACTGGCTTCAATGTCGGTTCTGCATATTTGATGTAGTCATAAGAAAAATATCCGACAAGCCCTCCGGTAAATGGAGGAAGTCCCGGAACAACCGGACTTTTATATGCTTCGAGAATTTCTCTTAGAACCTTTCCCGGATGGTCGGTTAAAACTTCCCGTCTGGTCTTATCCTCATCTTCATGCCCTTCGCTGATGATCACACGCCCATCGGTACAGGTGATCTCCATCGTTGGTGCATATCCAAGAAAGGAATATCTTCCCCACTGCTGTCTGTCCTCCGCACTTTCCAGCAGATAGCAATGCTTGCTTACCGCCCGCAGCGTCCGCATCACACTAATCGGCGTAAATGCATCTGCATACAGCTCTTTGCTGATCGGAACTCGCTTGTATCTGCCTTGTTCAGCGTAGGATCTGATTTGTTCTAATGTCTTGTCCATGTGTATTCCTCCTTGAAGTTATGCTGCAAAATAAATTTCTTGTAACTGTTCAGAGCCAACCTCCAAAATGCTACGCATTTCGTCGGTGTGGCGTATCCGCCAAATAAAATTTCAAAAACAGTCTTAAAAATGCAAGCATTTTACACCTGTTTTATGAAATTTTGCTTGGCTCTGAACAGTTACAATTTCTTATGGAATTTCTCTTTTATCCCGATAGGAAATATATGTTTATGGTAGAAAAAAAGTCCCTGACAGAATATTCCTATTCTGTCAAGGACGGTAAATCTAAATCTTTTCCGCGGTGCCACCTTGATTCACGGGTACACTCCCATGCGCTCTGTAAGATACTAACATATCTCCGGCAACTGACGTATGCCCACACGTCACAGAGTACTCGGATTCTCAAATCCTTTGACTGTGCCCTCAGCGGTCCATTTGGCAACCTGCATCTCGATCCGGCTCTCAGCTTCCCGGACTCTCTGTGCGCGCATAATTACTTTGATCTCCGCTTCATCGGTTTAAAGCGTTATTCCATTTGCTAGGAGTTTATCACTTTAAAGCGATAGTGTCAATGCACTATTTTAATCTTTTTCGCGAAATTGTTGAAAATTTTCTCAATTTTCTTGTCTTTATTTTCTTTTTCTCTTCCATGCAAATCCGCCAACTCCTGCTCCGAGTGAGGAGAATGCAAGTCCTAATAAGCCAAGAACATTTGCCGGATCACCTGTCTTTGCGGCTTTTGATCCACTTGTTCCTTTGGAAGCTGATCCATCCGTAGTTGTTCCTGCCTTCTTTGTAACAATCGGAGTTGCACTTCCATTCTGACTTCCCGCCTGGTTTCCATTCTTTACAAGTGCTTTGATTGCTGTATTTAACGCATCTGTTGCTTTATCAACTTTTTCCTGGCTTTCTTTTTCATTTAATGCGCTCTTAGCGTCTGTCAGTGCACTCTGCAATGCCTTCCAGCTGTCAACTGTGTAATCAGCTTCTTTCAGAGCTGCCGCATCACTGATTACTTTCTCAAGGGAAGAAGTATCAACTGCTGCCGGCTCTTCTTTCTTAACAAGTGCTTCAACAGCTGCGTTGAGGTGGCTTACTGCCTCGTCTACAGTTGCCTGAGTTTTTGGATTTTTCAATTCATCTTTTGCTTCCTGAAGTTCCATCTGCATAGATGCCCAGCTTTCCGCTGTATAATCAGCTTCTTTCAGGGCTTCTGCTTTTGCAATAGCTGCCTCAAGCTCTGTTGTTGTGATTGTTTTATCCTCAGATGCTTTTACAATGTTCTCCTCTGTTGCCTGGAATTTGTATGTCACGTCATTATATCCAAGTGCTGTCAGTGTAATGGTCCAATATCCTGTTCCATCCGTTCCTTCCGGAAGTGTACAACGAAGAGAATCTGTCAGTCCAAGCTGGATTCCCATTGCTTTGTGCATCCAGTTATCTGCTGCAAATTTTGTTCCATAAGTAGCTTTTGCATTTGTATATGTGCTGTCATCTCCATAGTAAGTCCATGTAACAGTCTGGAGATTTGATCCAAGATCACCATAATTTCCTGTCAGATCAACTCTTAAGAATTCTCCATAAGATCCACTTGCTTCTTTTACTGTCAGCCCTGCTTCTTCTGCTGATGGTGCTGTCTTGAGTGCCTGATCTTTGATTCCGGACTCTGATCCATGATTCACTCTTGCAGAGAAACTGAAAGATCCATCCTCATTCTTTGTTGCTGTTTTCAGACCGTTTGTATTCTCTGTTACATTGGCAACCAGTCCTGTATAGCTTACCAGATTCTTTTCTGAATATCCTCCTGCAAGTTCACTTCCGTTTTCGATCACACGATAGCTTGCTTTCAGTGCATCCAGATCAGATGTTTTTACTTTCACCGGCACATATTTCAGTCCGAGTACATCATACTCTGTCATCTTTGTTGTTGCACCGGATTCTTCTGTGATCTCTCCTCTGTTAAATGTAATCTTGCTTCCGTCTGTCAGAACTGCCGTAGTTCCATCTGTCCAGTACTCTACTGCATACTCTTTTCCATTTTCCGCCTTGATTACTGCGTTGCACTGGAAAGAACCTCTGTGAAGTCCATGATTTACTGTAGCTCTTGTTACAGTATCGAATGCACCCTTGTCAGACTCTCCTTTTGAATCCTTTGCATCTGAAAAAGATGTATCTCCTGCTGCCTGCACATTTTCAGCAGCCCAGTACTCTGCCCAGCTAAGTCCTACATATGCGTAAGTATACTCACTCTCCTGTGATAAAGTATAAGTGAATTCGTAATCCTTTGCATAGCCTGTTGCCTTTACTGAGATCTTAAATCCATGTCCATTTTCTGCATCCTTAAATGGAGCCGCAGTCGTGTCAATTGTTCCATCTTCTTTGATGATCTTCACTGCACGTTTTCCTGTTGCCGCATACTCTGTTCCGTCAACTGTTACGGATTCGATCTTCTTTACATAAGAAGTTACATCCTCTGCTGCATATCCTTCTGCCGCTACAAGTGCTGCACTTTCACTGTTAAATACAACCGGTACAGCTTCTGTTGTTAATTCAAAATCTGTCGTAAGATCTGCATATTTTCTGGATTTATCAGATACTTTCAGAGTATATTTGCCTATCGCAGCGCCTTTTGTCTTATAGGTAAGTACCCCGTCTTTTACCTGAACATCTTCAAGGCCTTTAACTGTATATTCTGCCTGATAATCGTCAGGAAGTCCTTCTACAGTTACATTTACTTTTCCACTTTCAACATCTGCATTCTCTGCTGAAATAGTTCCATTGAATTTAACCGGCACATATTGATCTGCGTCAATCTCATAGATTCCATTATCTGTGTAATATGTGATTTTATTGATTGTCTGACCCATCATCTTTTCATAATCTTTTGAGTCCAGTGTGTTTCCATGAGATGTTGTCACAAATCCTGTACTCCATGCCAGTTTTGTCTTTTTCCAGATATTTTCAAGATGACGAAGTCCGTAGTTGTCTCCTTCTTTTGTGCTGATCACAACTCCATATACTGTATTAACTGTTTTTGGGAGTCCATTTACATCTAATTCATAATCTCCATACTTTGTGTCTGTTGTGAAATCAATTGATGCATCACTCAACTTCTGTGCAGTCGCACCTTTCACTTCACTAAAGCTGAGTGAACCATCTGCATTTACTGTTGCTTCTTTATAATAGGAAGGAGTCTCACTTAAAATATAGTAAGAATAGCTTGCGCTCTCGAATAACGCATCTTTTCCATTATATTCTGTTGTTGTCTCTTTTCCTTTCATATTCACTGTAATAGAAAGCTTGCTGTCATCTGTGATCTGTGTATAGTTTTTCAGTACTGATGCATCACTAATCTTAACCGGATATGTAATACCTGTAATATCTGTTCCATCGCTGTTCACATGATAAGAACCAGCTGCAAGTGTTGATCTTGTTTTCGCTTTTGTAGCGGAGGATACACTGTCTGCTCCTGCTACCTGATCAGCTGCGTAAAATTCAGAATATGGAATATTCATCAACACATACGTTTCTTTCGCAACTTCTGCCTTTTTCAATGCCTTCACTGCTGTATTTAACTCATCTGCCGCTGTGTCCACTGCACTCTGGGATTCCTTTGCTTTCAGAGCCGCCTTCGCTGCATTTAATTTTGTCTGCATTGCACTCCAGCTGTCTGCTGTATAATCAGATTCTGTCAGTTTCTCAGCCGCTGCGATTGCTGACTCCAACTTTGCTGTGTCAATGGTAACTGTCTCCCCAGCTACCGGAGCTGACTGGATTGCTTCAAGTGCAGCTTTTTTAATTGCATCAGAAGTACGTGTTGCACCGGAAACTGTATCCCAGCTGTTAATTGTATCTTCTGTAGCAGCCTGTCCTTCAAGCTTTGTTTTAAATCCTTTTGATTTGGAATATGCTTTATTGAGATATTTTGCATTTCCTTCGTCATATCCTTCTTTCGGTGTGACTGTAATCTCAGAGAATTTTCCATCCTCTACTTTCAAGCTTACTTCTACATCATATTCTTCCCACTCATCGTCACTGTCATCTTCTGTTCTGGTTACATGAGCCGTCTTTGTATAAGTTCCATCCTTCGCAGTCTGACTTCCTGTTGCCGCAAAGATGGTTGACGGGCAAAGTCCTACTACCATAGACATTGCCACTGCCATGGACATTGCCTTTACTTTCATTTCTTTGTTTTTCATAGAAACCTCCTTTTTAACTAAAATAGTTACATACAGATCCTGCCTGTCGCAGTTCTGCTTTCCTGCTTCCGCATGGAATATATTATCAAGTTAGCTTTTACTAACCTGTAATCAAAAAGTATTTATCTATACTGTCCTTACAGCTTCTTTCTTCACAACCGGTAAAATCTTTCCTGCGACAATTCCAATCACGAACCCTGTCACTGTTCCTGCCACAAGAAGAACCGGCAGATAATAAATCAGTTTCAGATTCTCCACCACTGCCATCGCAACAAGAATCTGTCCTATATTATGAAAGACGCCGCCAGTGATACTTACTCCTACAATGGAAATTCCATCCATCTTCTTTACAAGTACCATGGCAAGAAGGCTGACAACCGCCCCTGCCAAACTGTAAATAATCGACATTCCATTTCCAAAAAGAAATCCTGTCAGAAGCACACGCAGTACAGATACCGCCAGTACTTCCGGAATTTCCAGAAAATAAAGACCTGTTACAGTGACCAAATTAGCCACTCCAAGCTTCATCCCCGGCACTCCAAAATTAATTGGGATCAGGCTTTCCACATAACTAAAAATCATTGCCAGCGCAACAAGCATTGCCATGTTCGCAAGTTTTTTATTTCTATTCATACATTCTCCTTTACAGTCGAACAATTGATTTATTTAGAAATTGTATCCGGTAGATGTTCCTTTTCATTTTGAGAATCATCAGAATTCTCAACCTCTTCTATTTCCACAACCAGCTTGTGAGGCAGGCAGACAATTGTCTGTGTCCGGTTATTGATCTTCCCCTGCTCTTCGCAATATCCATCCGGACAGTCAGCCTCTTCCATATACGCTTTTCCATCCTCAATCCGGACACGGTTGTAAAAGTCTCCATCCTGCACTTCAATCACCTGATCTTCATCCAAAGAATATCTTCCGTAAACTTCTCCATCCACCTTGATCACAACCTGTTTTTCCTGATTTTCTTTTTGTCCGCTTTCCTTTGCCTGTACATACTGCATCAGATTCATCACAAGAAACAGTACACATGCCGCAAAGAGGATTCCGCCTCCTAAAAACAGATCTTTTTTCTTCATCTATTACACTCCTGCCCAGATCATAATTACAAGTAACAGAATTGCCCGAAGAATCGTAAACCAGAATTCATTTCCCTTCAGACCTTTGATTCCTGTATGGATATGCTTCTTTGGACAAGTATCAATACATTTCTGGCATTGGAAACAATCTCCCTCGACTTTGAGTGATCCGTCTTCCGGGAGTCCGATCCCGGATGGACATTTCTTCGTGCATCCGCTGCAGCCTTTGATGCAATTTTCTCTGTCGCGGTGCAATGCAAAGAACGGAAGCACCGGAAGCAGTGAGAATACCGCTCCCATCGGACACAGATTCCGACAGAAAAATCTTTCTTCCAGACACATCCCCACAATAATAAGAAGTAGTAATATCACTCCCGGCAAATATCCCTGCAAGTGAAGATTTCCTGCATGCAGCATAGAAAAAACATCCCACGGGCTTGTCCCTTTTGCCTTTCCGTATACTCCCGCAAAACAAAGTACTGCGATTACGGTCAACACCAGATATTTCAAATAGCTTAACTTCTCTGTGATCTTTTCTGAAAGCAGCATCGGCTTTTTCTTTCTCTTCTTAAAACACCAGATATAAAATGCATGAATTCCATCTCCAAGACTTCCGAATGCACATGCGAATCCACAGAAGAATCTTCCGAAAAGAATCGTATACGCGCAGAGAACTATAAGCACCGTTACAAAAGAGGTCAGCCCGATTGCCTCGCCTGCTCCTATCTGTGTGAAAATGTATTTCACGCCGGCAAATGCCGCTGTATACACAGATGGCAGAAACAGAAAATAGAAAATCTGAATCAAGGCACGAAGCCAAGTATGCAATTTTTTAATTTCTTTTGCTTTTAAATTATGTATATTCAACTTCTTCAAACTACTTTACCGCCTGTTCTAATGCCTGTTCTGATGCATTTTTAATTCCTGTCGAACTGAACGTTGCTCCGCTGATCGTATCAACTTCTGCACTCTGCGCCTCTATGATCTTTGGAATGATATCTTCCGCCATTGCAAGATATGCACTGTCTTCCTTCTCGGCGGAAGTCACTTCTACCGCTTCAATCTTTCCATCTTTTACAGTAACTTCTACCGCAACCGTTCCGCCAAATCCATCCGCTTCTCCGGTATAGGTTCCATCCTTGTATCCTGCTCCATCTCCTGAATCACTCCCTGACTCAGAATCACTGCCGGCACCAGATGACTGTACCTCCAACTGTGCATTCAGTTTTGCGATTTCCTCATCCTTCGCACGGACATCTAACACTTCGTTATATCCGAAAAGGACACCGACGATTGCCAGCAGACTAAACAGTCTTACGATAAACTCTTTCATCCTACTGCGCCTCCGTCTCTTCTGGTCTTAAAGCCATTTCCAGTGCCTTTTTGCATCCGTCAATAATCGCATTCGAAGAACAGGTTGCTCTGGATACCGTATCGATTTCTTCCGGCATTCCTTTGGTAATAATCTGGGAAACGACACCTTTTTTGCTTGAAGTTCCATTTGCCGCCTTCTTGATATAGCTGTCATTCGCTGCATCCCCATCTCCTGACACGTCAGTAATAGATACAATTTTGTCATTTCGTATTGTCACCTTCATAGAAAGCTGATACTCTGTAAAATCTTCATCCTCATCCGGCTTACATGGTACACTCACTTCATAAGTTCCATCGATGTATTTTGTCTTCACTTCTTCCTCTTGATCTGACTTCTTTTTCTCAAGCTGTGCAACTGCAAGGTTCAGATTTTCCACAGCTTTATCAACCGTCTGCTGTTCCACTGTTTCATTCGCAGCTGTTTCCAACAGCTCTTTTGCATCATTCAGTCGGAGACTCAGAACCGCCCAGCTACTCTGCGTATACTCCTCCATCACAAGTGCTTCTGCTGACTTGACTGCATTTTCCAGTTCCGTTGTATCTGCTTTCTCTTCAATGGATTCTCCATTCGTTACTTTCTCCGCCTGTTTCAAAGCATTCTTTATTGCTCCGAGAAGTCCCTTAGAACTGTAAGTTGCACCAGATACAGTATCTACATCTGTATTCTGATTTTTAAGCACATTTTTCACTACATCCATTGCGCGGTTGAAAAATGCTTCATCATCTGATGTCTCTGTGACTAAAATTGCTTTGATCGTATGCTCCTGGATCACCACAGCTACCGATACATCTCCACTGTATCCTTCCGCTGTTCCATAATAGATTCCTTCTTTGTATGGAACTGTTCCGGTTGTGGATGTACTCTGATTCTGACTGGAAGAACTGTTCGAGCTATTCGTTTCAGATGAATCCGAAGTCGCTCCATTTCCACTCACTGCCGCCTGACTTAATGCATCTCTTACTGCCTGGATGATTCCAACCGAACTGTACGTTGCTCCAGACACGGTATCTACATTGGTGCTCTGACTGCTGATGATCGTATTGATCAGTGCAGAGGCTTTGGAAATGTATTCGCTTCCATCTTGATTCTCCATAATCTGGATGTCTGTGATCTTTCCGCCACTGATCTCAACCTTTACTTTCAGTGTTCCACCAAATCCAGTCCCTGTTCCGTAATAAGTTCCGTCCTTATATGCTGCCGGGTCTTCCACTGTTGCGACAGAAGTAGAACTTCCTGCTGCCGCGCCGCCACCAGACTGTGACTGTCCTGTTGTTCCGCTGTCTTTTTCTCCTGTCAGTGCATTCTTCACCGCACTGATGATTCCCCGTGAACTATAGGTTGCCCCTGAAACAGTATCGACTTCCAATGTCTGTCCTTCGATGATCTTATCGATCACCGCCTGTGCACGTTTGAAAAATGCTGCATCGTCAGATGAACTCAGAATATCGATTGCAACGATCTGTTTGTCTTTGATTTGAACCGCAACCGTGATCTCTCCTGCATAACCTGTTCCAGTTCCCTTATAAACACCATCCGTCAGATCAAAAGAACCTTTTACCGCCTGCTCCTGCTCTTCTGACTTTGTAGTCTCTTCTTTTACAGAATTCGTTTGCTCCTGCGCTGCATAAACCGGTGGCTGATATCCACTCAGGGTGCCTGCTACACAGGATGCCACAACTGCTACCGAAAGTACCGGTGCAAATGGTTTCAGCTTCTTTCCTGTTTCTTTTAAATCCATTTTTCCTCCAAAATCTACTCTGTCTTACACTTTTCTATCGAATGATCTCAACTGTTCTCTCCGTTGAAAAATCATTTTCCAGCCCTTCTGTTACATATAGCGTCCCATCATCACTCATAAGGATTGCATCAAAATCATCCTTATGTTCTCTCCAGAAATCTGCCGCTTTCTCTTCTCCCATAATAAAAAGTGAAGTAGACAGTCCATCTGCCAGTGTTCCATCCGTACTTACAATTGTTACAGATACAAGTCCGCTTTCTGCCGGGTATCCGGTCTTTGGGTCAATGATATGATGATACGTCACACCATCCTGTTCAAAATACCGTTCGTATCCCCCCGAAGTAATAACTGCCTTATCCTGAACACTCAGAATTCCCAGATAATCTTCTGTGTCATCGGGACTCTGCACTGCAATCTTCCATTTCGTTCCATCCGTCTTTGTTCCGAGTGCCTGCACATTTCCGCCAAGATTCACTAATCCACTTGTGATTCCATTGTCTTTGTAAATGTCCATAATTCTGGATGAGGTATATCCTTTTGCAATTCCTCCCAGATCGATTTTCATTCCTTCTACACCGAAAGATATCTTTCTTGTTTCTTTGTCATAAGAAATATTTCCCGCATCAGTGAGTGGAAGAAGTTGATCCAATGTCTCCTGTGACGGAACCTGGAAGTTCTGTGTTGGGAATCCCCATGCTTCCATCACCGGATAAATCGCAATATCAAACGCACCATCTGTTTCCTGGTAGAGTTCCAATGCGCGTTCCGTCAGATAACCTGCATCTTCGGAAAGCTCTGCACTTCCATCTGCGTTCAGTTTTGCGATCTCGCTGTCTGCATCTCCTGTCGATAAAAGTGCGTCCAGACGCTCAATCTCTGCCTGTGCTGCATCAACAGCTGCCTCTGCGTTTTCTCCATACGCAGTCACGGTCATATAGGTATCCATTGCAAAAACATCTCTGGATGCTTCTTGTATATCCTCCGACTGGTTCTGTGCACTTTCAGACGATGTTTCGGATTTATCTGCTGTCTTCTGTCCGCATCCGACCAACAGGGCCGATGCACAAAGACAGACTGCAAGTAAACATTTTATATTTTTTAATTTCATGTAATCGCTCCCGGTTATACTTTTCTAACTCGTGTTAGTCTGACTAACTCCGTAAGTATACAGGATGTCTATTATCCAGTCAATTGGATTTTTATTATTTGAGAACTTTTCTCATTTATCTGTTTTAAACTTATATATTTTTCTCATTAACAAAGAATGTGCCGAGGCACATTCTTGCGCCTGCGGCGTTGCTAAGCGCCAGTGGCGCTTGTTTAGCAAGGACCGAAGTGGAAACGTAGACCGCTTGCGACACCTACCTTGTACGCCGCAGTGCGCATCCTGAGCGGAGCGTTTTTTATATATTAGGAAAGGACTTTCCTAATATATAAAAAAGAGAGACGAAAATTTCATCTCTCTTTTCCTTTGCTTTATATTCTTTTTTTACTTCCTCGAGAAAATATGTTTCACAAATACATAGATCATAATCACCACTGCCATCAGATATCCGAACGCACCAAGTGCCGGGATTCCCATAAACTTCGGTGTCATATCCGTCGTACAGATAATACTTGAACTGATCAGAAGTGCCATGACCCAAAGACCCATAACAATATTCCTTACAAGTCGTCTTAAAAGAAATGCCAGATCCTTTGACACACGCAGATCCAGGTTTACTTTTGACTGCCCTTTCATAAATTCATCCATTAAGTCCGTTGTCATGGATGGAAGGTCAATCATCTTCCGCACAGATTTCAAAAGGCTTCTTCCTGTGTTCTTCAATTCCTTCTTAAAGTTAAAATTGTGAAGAAAATCCGCAGCAAGTCTTGCTCTGGCAATCTCCACCATATTGATATCCGGTGCGATATTGGCAAGTACACCTTCCATATGCGTAAGTCCTCTGGCAAGCATCGTCAGTCCATGTGGCATCATGATCTTATTTTCTTTCATGACTTCCATCAGATCCGTCATGACCTCTGCCACATTAATCTTGCCCATATCGGTACTTCCGTATTTCAAAAGTAATCCTTCAATGTCTTCGTAAAGTTTTCTCTGCTCCGGTCGTTCTTTGAATTCGCCCAGTCCGAGAACCGCCTTTAGGATCAGACCAACATCATTCAGTGCAACGCCTTCGATCGCAAGCGTGATCATCTCACGGTCATGCTCTGTCAGTCGTCCCATCATACCCATATCAATCCAGACAATCTTTCCATCACGGATCTTTACATTTCCGGAATGCGGATCAGCGTGGAAGAACCCATCATCCATTACTTGCTTGATATAGTTATCTACAAGTTTGCTTCCAATTTCTTTCAGGTCATAGCCATCTTCGAGCAGCTTATCCTTCTCATCAATTCCACAGCCGTCAATGTATTCCATCACCAGCACATGAACGGTTGTATACTGCTGATACAGAACCGGTGTCTGGACGAAATTGACATCTTTATTTCTTCTGGCAAATTCTTCGATATTCGATGCTTCGGTCAGGAAATTCATCTCATCTCTTGTCACAGACCAGAGTTCATCAAGCACAAGATCAAAATCAGCCATTCCTTTCAGACTGATCGGTGGCATCAGCTTGATTGCTTTACGGATAAAATCAATATCCCTCGCCATCATTTCATAAATGTCTTTTCTCTGGATCTTAACGACAACCTCTTCTCCTGACTTTAAGACTGCTCTATGTACCTGCGCAATTGATGCAGAACCGATTGGTGTCTCTTCAATCGATGCAAATACCTTCTTCCAGGAACGCCCATAAGACTCATCAATTACAGACACTGCCTCCTCGAAAGGCATCGGTCTTGCATCCGTGCATAATTCCATCAATTCATCACAATATGCCTTCGGAAGAATGTCCGAATGAAGTGCCATGATCTGTCCGATCTTCACAAAAGTCGGACCAAGATCCTCCATGATCAAACGAAGTTTCTTCGGACTGATGCCATGTGTGATATTATGTTTTCGAAGTACAGAAATAATCTCTCTAAATCTTGAATTATTCGTTCCCTTTTCTTTCTCACTCATATCTGTATTCTCCCGCTGTCTCAGTGACACATTTCTCTTTTTTCCTGTATTCCTTGCTGATAGACCTAAAATAATAGTCACTTTTTTCTTTCTTGAGAAAGCAGAAAAGCCGCTTTTCGGCAGCTTCTCTGATATTTTTACTCTTCTTTTGTCTCTTCCTCAACAACTTCTGCATCATCTACATTTTCAACTCTTCCGCTGTATTTTCTGCATCCACCTCTTCTGCTTCCGAATCTACGGTTGACTCTTTCGCCTTGATCTGAGCCTTCAGTGCTTCTAACTGCTCCGGTGTCATCTTGTCGAGAAGTTCGCTTAATTCTTCCGGTGTAGTGACTTTGACTTTCACATTCACATTGTTCTTTACTGTCTGCTTCAGATTATGCTTGAGTTCCTCATTCAGAACCTTGCCCTGCTCCACTGTAAGTTCGCCTTTTTTTACCATATCATCAAGAACGTCCTTTGACTTCTCTGCAGTTGTAGCAACCGCTCCGATTCCAGCCAGTATTACCTTCTTTAAGTTGTCTGTTAATTTTTCCATAATGCCTGTCTCCTTCCGTAATTGTTCTGTCTCGCATCACCTGTGGAGATGAGAGTCATCACATATATGATATTTAGATTCTACAACTTTCTCATTATTTCGTCTAGTATTCTAGCCCATTTTCTGTACTTGTTTCACAATAATTTAATAGGTTCTTTATAAATTCCAATACTTTTTCACAAAGAAAATGCCTGAAATGTTACATTTTTAACTATTTGTAACTTTTCTTTTCTATTTCTGATTGTTAAAATAAAAACATAAAGTAACGGGAATGAATTTCCCGAAAATCTGTTTTTAAAAAAGGAGATTGAAAATCATGGCAAACAGAATTATGTTAAATGAAACATCTTATCATGGAGCAGGCGCAATCAAAGAGATTGCTACAGAAGCAAAAGCAAGAGCATTTAAGAAAGCTTTTGTATGTTCTGACCCGGATCTGATCAAATTCGGAGTTACAAAGAAAGTAACAGATATTCTTGATGAAAATGGACTTGCTTATGAGATTTATTCTGATATCAAAGCAAACCCAACAATCGAAAATGTACAGCACGGAGTAGAAGCATTCAAGAAAGCTGATGCAGATTACATCGTTGCAATCGGTGGTGGTTCTTCTATGGATACTTCCAAAGCAATCGGTATCATCATCGCAAACCCGGAATTTGAAGATGTAAGAAGCCTTGAAGGTGTTGCACCGACAACAAAACCTTGTGTACCGATCATCGCAGTTCCAACAACAGCCGGAACAGCTGCTGAGGTTACAATCAACTACGTTATCACAGACGTTGAGAGAAAGAGAAAATTCGTTTGTGTTGACCCACATGACATGCCGGTTATCGCAGTTGTTGACCCGGATATGATGTCCTCTATGCCAAAGGGACTTACAGCTTCCACAGGTATGGATGCCCTGACACATGCAATTGAAGGATATACAACAAAAGCTGCTTGGGAAATGACAGATATGTTCCATATCAAAGCAATCGAAATCATTGGAAAATCTTTAAGAAGTGCTGTTGCAAATGAAAAAGAAGGCCGTGAAGGAATGGCTCTTGGGCAGTATATCGCAGGAATGGGATTCTCTAATGTAGGTCTTGGAATCGCCCACTCTATGGCTCATACCCTTGGTGCTGTATACGATACTCCACATGGTGTTGCATGTGCTATGATGCTTCCAATCGTTATGGAATACAATGCAGATTGTACAGGTGAGAAATACCGTGAAATCGCAAGAGCACTGGGCGTTAAAGGTGTTGACGACATGTCTGTTGAAGAATACAGAAAAGCTGCTGTTGATGCTGTTCAGAAACTTTCTGTTGACGTTGGAATCCCGACAAAACTGGAAGCTCTGAAAGAAGAAGACCTGCAGTTCCTCGCTGAGTCTGCTCACGCTGATGCTTGTGCACCGGGTAATCCGAAAGATGCAAGTGTAGAGGATCTGAAAGAGCTCTTTAGAAAGCTTATGTAAATTGATTTCTGATACACGGACGAAAATTCTTCCTGTGATTGGGGTTAGAGTTTTGTCTTCGTAGAAAGGGACAGTGCAGCTGACTCAGGGTTACGCACACTGTTCATACTAAGAAAAACAACAGATTGCTAAGAACAAAGAAAGGATCGATAAACTCGCTGCCGCTCAGACAGCTATCGATCCTTTCTTTAACACAATCTATCGTTTTTCAAGTGTGAGCAAGTATGCTCCACATTCACCAGCTGCACTGTCCCTTTCTACTTCGATTGTACTCTATCGAATCATAGAGCAAATATGTTTGTGTACAGAAATAGATTTACAGAATGTACGTAAGGATGAAAGAATTCGCGTGTTTTTTTCTGTGTATAGAAATAGATTTACGGAATATATGAAGGGGTGAAATGATTCGCACATTTTTTGTGTGTAGAAATAAATCTGCACCAAAAGGTCTGTCTACAACAATCCACGTTCTTTAAAGACGTCTCTTAGTTCAGCAGGCATGGATTCGGAGAGGAATCTAGCCAGGGTTTCGGGGGTGGCTTTGTGATTGCCGAGAACCCATTGGACCGTCATGTAGATGGAGCCTTGGCAGTACATTTCTAACTGAAAGCGAATCTTGTCGGACATCTTTTTCCCGGTGTTTCCTTCGATACGATCGGTATAAAATTGTGTGATCAGTTCAAAGTCGTGATCACGCAAACAGTTCTGGTCGTCATTTTTAAATGCCGCACGAAAGAAAAGTGTTTCTTTCTGAATGTATTGAAATTTATTTACAAGACTTTCATAGACTGTTTGTCCCTCTCCCATATGTTCAAAGGATTCAATCAGTATCTTGTCAAAATACCAGTTGATCAAATCGTATTTATCCTGAAAATTCCGGTAAAAGGTCTGACGCGTCACTCCGCATTCTTCTGTGATCTCTTTCACTGTGATCTTCTCAACCGGAGCTTTTTTCATGCATTCTTTCATTGCCTCTGCCAACCGGTATTTTACTTTTTCTCCTGACTTGTATGTTTCTGCCATAACTTTTTCCTTTCCACTCCAAGCAGTTCAAGCAGTTCTTCATGCGGGTATTCTTCGTCTTCCTGGTAAATATCCACATAATTCATTGCAGCGCCTCCATCTACGAATGCAGGAAACAGGAAACCACATTCCGGTTCGCCCGGTTCATATTCTCCGCTTAGTGGACAGATCACGCATAAAATGTATTCATACATTCGTTCTGATTCTCCCTGACGTATATGATCCAGTCCCTTCGCCGGAATGTCATATCTGTCATGAAAAACATAGATTGCATAATCTTCATCTGCCTGATAATGTTCCCCGATAATCTCATAAAATGTCTCCATCAGAGCATCATTTTTCAAGCCACAGGCACGCATCCCCATCAGAAGCTTCCACATACTGTCCGGATTTCTTTGATCATCAGAAAACTTATATTCCTTCAGATTTTTATTTGTTTTTGCAAACGGCACTTTCTTCGCAAGTGCCAGATTCTTCTCCTGTTCTGCCGGGCTTAATTTCAGGAAACTGGTGTTAAATGTTCTGTCAATAAATCCGTCTATATCCATATATCCCCCGGCGATCCGGGTGATCGATGTCCGTTTTACTGTCATTCGTCTGGTCAGCGCCAACATATCTTCTCGATTGATCATAATCTTTTCCCTCCGGCTCTCTGTTTATCCCCACAAATCTCTGCATATCTCGACAGCTTTCTGTTCGTCTCAAACATCTTCTGCCTGTCTACATCAGAGATTCTTCTGTCTTATCCGCTCTGTCAATCCTCGAAGCATTAACGGTTCCACGCCGCTACTTTTTTCTTCCTCTTTTTCCTCCGCCTGCATGATCACATCACGCACCTTCTGCATTCTCTCATCAAGAGCTGAGCTGATCTGTGCACAGTCCATCATCTCTTCTGCCAGATACTTACTCTGATCTTCCGGAATACTCTTTTTATAGCGAAGCTTATGCTCCAGGCTCGCCCAGAAATCCATCGCGATCGTACGAAGCTGCACTTCAACTGTGATCATCTTTTTTCCTTCTTTTAAGAAAATCGGAGTCTTCACGATCAGATGAAGACTTCTGTAACCACTTTGCTTTGGATTTGCAATGTAGTCTTTTTTTTGAATTAAAATTACATCGTCCTGATCAAGGAAGCATTTCGCAAGTTTATAAATGTCATCCTGAAAAGCGCAGATCACACGCACACCGGCAATATCCTGAATATTTTCTTCGATTGCATCAATCGTCAATGGAATATTTTTACGACGAATCTTCTTCAGCAGACTTTCCATAGATTTTACACGCGTCTTAATACTCTCAATCGGGTTGCGGTCATACTCCAGCGAATACTGTTCGCTCAGCACCTTAAATTTCGTCTCAACTTCCATGATCGCACACTGATAATAAGCCATCATCGTATTGACCGGCTTTAAATTCTCCTGTACAAAGTCAATAAATTCATCTGAAAGAAGACTGTTTCTTACAAAGTCCTCTCTTCTTTTCTCGATTCGTTCTTCTAATTCTCGTCTACCCATTTGTTTCTTTCATCTCTCTTTTCTTGCTTTTTATAAGATTGACCTGATCAGATACTTCCATTCTGCCAGATATTCTCTAAGCATATTGTTTGGCAGATACAATGGATTCGAGCCCGCAGCAATTGCTTTCGCTGACTTTAATCCCTCACCTTTTGTAATCTGCATTGCCCGAAACATATGGAAATCATTTGTGATAATTCCCACACTTGCTCCGTCTTTCATATATTTTTTACTATATTTTATATTCTGCTCTGTTGTCTTCGATTCGTCTTCCAGAATCAAACGGTCTTTCTCAATTCCGGCCGCTTCCATATAATCAGCCATCGCCTGCGCTTCCGTACATGGCTCGTTATACCCCTGTCCACCTGACACAATACAGATTGTCTCCGGATTCTTCTCCAGATAATCGATTGCTGTGTTCAGTCGATGCTTCAGCACCTTACTCGGTCCATCTGCTCTCACCTGTGCACCAAGCACTATGATGTAGTCCAGATTTTCATCTGCCTTCGCATGCATCTGACTGATAATGCATCCTTCGATAATCACAAAGGAAACTACAAATACAAGCAGTATTCCCCTTAATATCCACAACATCCACATCGGAAGTCTTGCCCATCCATCCAGAAATGTAATCGCTGCGCATCCTCCAAGCAATGCAGCCAATACAAACCAGATCAGGAAGAATCCCGTCCCAGATCCATTTCCGCTCATCCAGAATCCATAACAGGCAAATATCACTGCAAATAAAATACATATTATAACTGCTGTCATTTTTCGCTTTGTTCTCACTTTCCACTTTCTCCAAGAATCAGTCGAAGCAGTGTCTTATCAAGCATAATTGTCCGGTTCCATGGATTCAGAATGATACCTTCAATCTCATTCTCCTGTACAGCAGATTGGAATAATGGTTCGATTGCTGTCAAAAATGTAGACATCACACTGTCAGAACCTTTCAGTTCTTCTTCAAAACTTGTAAATGCACTCCACCACTTCTTTCCATCAGCTGTCTTCACTGCCTGTATCTTCAGTTGTTCTGCAACAGAAGGCTCTACCGCAAGAATCAATTGTCCTTCTTCTTTCATTCGTCTACGGATCATTGTCAACGTATGTGCTAAAAGTTCCTGAGATGGTTCCTGCTGGAGTGCAGAAATTGCTTCCTCAATCTTCTCGTTTCCTTTCAGTCCTTCATCTTTTGTATCGTTATTCTGCATCTTCATCCTTGCTGCTCCTTGTAAGTTTTTCTAGTTTTAATAAATCATCTCATTATTTCATATCTAATATCATCTAAGTATATCATAAAAAAAGAGAATAATGTGATATTTTAAATTTGTTTCACACTATTCTCTCTTTTTTAATTTTCCTCAATATGACTTTGGATTCTTCCCATTTATCTAAGACACAAGTTCCTGCATCAGCTCATGTACACTCATCATCTGATTGATCCGTCCGACATTGCTTCCGCAGAACACAAGTCCATTTTCCACATCACCTTTTACGGCATCGATCAACGCTTTCGTGATACAATACGGAACTTTTACCGGATTACATTTTGCTAAGCAATTATAACATTTCTTTATAGGCTCTTTTTCTTTCTCAACACGCTCGATCAATGCGTTGCGAATGGCTCTTCCCGGCATTCCGACCGGACTTTGGATAATCTGGACATCCTCTTCTTTTGCATTGATATAGGCCTGCTTATAGGACTCTGACGCATCACATTCTTCTGTTGCCACGAACCTGCTCGCAATCTGGACTCCATCTGCTCCAAGTTCCAATGCGTGATCAATATCTGCCCTGTCGAAGATTCCCCCAGCTACAATTACTGGAATCTTCTTCTCGTATCGCTTTTCATACTCTTCCTTACAGGCAATGATCTGACGGATCTCCTCATCATAATCCATCGTATCAATCTCACCTAACTGCTCTCTTGAGAATCCAAGATGACCTCCGGCTTTCGGTCCCTCAACAACAAGGAAATCTGCTGTTCTATCATACTTATGCGCCCACATTTTCAAGATCAGCTGTGCTGCTCTCTTAGAAGAAACAATCGGTGCAATCTTCGTTCTGCAAGTCTCACTGACCAACTCCGGCAGATTCATCGGAAGACCTGCACCGCTGATGATCACATCTGCGCCTGCTGCCACAGCCTCTTTCACATGCTCTGCATAATGTTTCAGCGCAACCATGATATTTACACCGACAAGACCATTTCCCTGCGCGATTTCTTTCGCTCTCTTGATATGCTTGTGGATTGCTCTATTGTTACATGCAGCCTGATCCTTCTCAAATCCTTCCTCATCATAACCGATCTGTGCTGTCGAAATAATTCCTACTCCGCCTTCTTTCGCTACTGCTCCTGCGAGAGAGCTTCTGCTGACTCCAACGCCCATACCACCCTGGATGATCGGGAGCTTCGCAGTCAGATCACCTATTTTCAATTGTTTGTTTATACTCATTTTCAATTCTCCTGTATTTTATTTTGAATTTCAAACTATTTTAAGTATAAACTATTTTGTTGAAATGTCAAGGAATATTGATTTTACATGTAAACAGAAAATCCTTTCCCCCGCGCATCCGTTCGGAGTCTTTTGCCATCACTTCAAGGCTTGCTCCTACCCGAGGGGCAAGATCTGTCTTATTAATCACAAAAAAGTTGTCCAAACGCTGCCAATCGTAATGAATCAAAGGAAAAAAACAGAAACATCCTACTCAAATTGAATAACACTTCTGCTAATCGTTGTCAAATCCGCAGTATAATACATGATTGGAATGCCTATCATAAAAATCGAAACAGAGCATACCTCTCCCATTGCCAGTTTGGGATCTGCAAGCCACCGCTGTGCAAGAGCACCAAGTCCAACGCCTCTTAAAATCTGATTCACTATACCGTTTTTATATTCAAGCATGGATCCAAAAACAGTTGCCATTAACGCAATTGGAAGCATTGATGGAATAAAAAATAATGCATGGAAAAACCGTTTTCCTTTAATCTTGAAATTTAGAATATCAATTTCTATATAAAAAGAGGCTTCTAACTGCTTCACTTGTGTCCTATACCAGTCGTGCAGCCAAAAACCTCTGCCTTTATGCTGTCGTCAGATTTTCAATCATCTATCTCTTATTTGTATTTTCCGCTTGTCCATTCTGTCTGAAGATCTTTCAATACGTCATCTGTTGATGCAGAGCCATTTAGTACACTCTGAACCGCTGCTCCTTCAATATCTGAATAACCAGAGACGTTGTTTCGATCAGCTGTTGCTGTATTGATCAGGTTAACAATTGTATCCCAACCTTCTTTTGATTCATCTGTATCAAATAAAGATTCATCCACTGTAAAATCTTTTTTAGCTGAAGTTCCAGTAAGCTGTTTTCCAAAAATATCTGCTCCATCGCCTAATGTAAGATATGCGACAAATTTAGCTGCTGCTTCTTTCTTTTCTGAGTAATCAACGATACCAATTCCAGAATCAATATAGGAACGAACTGTAAGTTGTCCATTGTCTTCTGCTGTAGGAAGTGCCATTGCTCCAACGTTTTCCAGATCAATTCCATTTTGCTCTCTTAATGTTTTAGATAATAATGGTGCTTCCCAAGATCCCATATAGTAAATGAGCGCATCACCATTTGTAAATTCTTCCGTAGCACTTGCATAGTCTAAATCAAGTACATCCTTTGAGAATATTCCCTCATCAAAATATTTTTTTAAATCATTGATTGCCTGCTTAAATTCATCACTGTCAACATCTGCCCCATTATATCTCCACTGATTGTAATAATCTCCCTGCTGTCCAAGAACTGTCAGCATCATCTCATCTACAACCCAAGAGTCTTTTCCTGCAAATACACTTACATACTTGTCAGGATATTTTTCTTTAAACTTCTCCGCTACTGCTTTATACTCTTCAAATGTTTTCGGTACTTCTGCACCAATATCTTTTAAAAGAGCTGCATTGTAAAAACCTACCATAGATCCTGAATTCGTAAGAACCAGCATCTTTGTGTCTCCACCCGTAAGTTTATTTCCCTGTTCAAGGCACTTCTCTGAATAAGAGTCTTTCCAATTGTCCCCAGCTACTTCTGGCATTAACTCATCCAGATCTGCCAGATAATCCTGGACTTCTTCTGCGAATGCTGATGGTTGAACTCCAATTACATCAATGTCCTCTTCTGTACTCAATGCCAGTGGAACTTTTTCCTGGAAAGTTTTACTTTCCATTACAGTCATATTAATTTTAATATCTAGATTTTCTTTTTCAAATGCATCAACAGTTTCCTGAATTTGGTCTTTACTTGGGAACCATGTCCAGTAATTTAATGTAATCTTGTCACCATCTGAAGCACTATCTTTACCGTCATTTCCTGATGTCCCGCATCCTGCAAGCATTCCAATTGTCATTGCTGTGACTAACGTGATAGCCAATACTTTTTTTGCTTTCATAAATGTCCTCCTGTTATTTTGTTGTTTCTGTGTTTCAAAAGTGAACCGGTTCATTTTTTTATTAAAAATAATACTTTCTGAAATTCAGAATACATTTTTCTATTCCTTATGTTAACATTTTTTGTTCACTTTGTCGTATTTCACATTTTTTCTTTTATCAAATATGCACAACTATCTATCCAATTTTCTAGCTAATCTTTATTGATTCGTAACTAT
>SKED01000532.1_pt1 | contig 41756 bp, 33 predicted proteins | sample 4826651 | NCBI WGS metagenome assembly SKED01 (sample SAMN11008818, study PRJNA524170) | human gut metagenome | biome: Human fecal sample; material: Feces; isolation source: fecal sample from pouch patient p19 | host: Homo sapiens | place: Israel: Tel-Aviv | collected 2016-06-28 | reverse complement strand
CCATCTTCCCTGTTTACCAAAGAAGCGCTTGGCAAGTGAGGCATTAAGTTTGAGCCAGTCAATGCTTTTCGACTTTTTTAAGCCGAATGCGTTGCGATAGGTTTGCTCAACATGCGAGCCATACCTCCCCATTTGGGTGAAATTTATCTTTCTTGGTATTACCATGAACAAAATTATCACCTCGATGAGTATTTTCTCGAAACTTTTTGTTAACTTTGCAGCCGAATCTTCAACTGCATCTTTAAAGATATCCATATATTGGTCAAGTCCTGTATTCATATAATTTTGCGTTTGTCGTGATTTGCAAAGTTACTGAAAATCAGCGACTTGACCAACTTTTTATAGTTAAGTTTTCATAAGCATTTCTTAATATAAGTTATTGATTTACAGACGATTAAATATTAATTTAACGCAGTATTGTTACCTTATATAACACCACAAAATGGTTCTGGTTCCAATGAAGGATGCAAGGAAGTGGGACTTCACCAAGTTCTTCCACACTAGCTTTTGCACATGCGGTATCAAGTCCCAAGGTCTTTGCCGTCTCATTGATGCCAAGCATTGAACCCCCTTCTGTGGTTGCAAAACAGAGTTTCGATAGAGAGTCAGAGGAGTACTCTCTACCGAAATATTTACATATCATTTGCAAACAAGCGATACCACACAACATACTATCATGTTGATGCACTATAGGAAAACGTTTCATAGTCTTTGAATTTCATCTTGTACAGAGTTCTTGCCTCTATACTTCTGTTTAACAGGAGAAATATAGTATTTCAAACTGACGGAATAATTCCATAGGCTATAGTCCTCCGTCTGTCTAAACACCAAATTACTCAACTTTTCCACTTCCTTGAATTTCATGGTGTGGAATATGTCATTCGCATTAACACTGACACTCAGTTTATTTTTCAAGAAAGACTTTCGCAACCCTACATTCAACATCTGATAAGGCTCTATCTTTACAGCATCCTTCAAACCGCCATTACACCAATAGTAATATACTAACAACATATAGCCTTTAGGCAACTCCACATGCTGATTGGTAACCAAGAAAGCCTTCATTTTATTATATTTGATAGACTCTCCCATATACTCAGCCGTAAAGAAAGGCTTCTCCAAGCCTACAGACAAAGACGGATTCCACCAACCTACCTTCTTCTGAGCAGAAAGGTTGAAGCGCAAATAGCTTATATTGTCATAATTTCTGTAAGAACTGACAATATGAGTAGGAGCAGACTCTGGCATATAAAAATCTGTAGTTATATAATTGTGTACGTAATTATAGCTCACATTGGCATTGACAAACTTATATCCCACATCCCACTTTAGAACATGCGAAAGAGCAGATTTCAGCAGAGGATTACCCTGTTGATACATATACTCATTGCCATAATAGCTAGAATTGCTAAGTTGGCGAAAAGTTGGTCTTGTGATTCTTGACGAAAAAGAAAGTCCATTATACCAATCTCCTTGGCGATAAGATACGCCAAAAGCAGGAAAAACATGTTTATCTGTTGTTTTTCGACTTTTAGTTTCATCCATTTTATCCTCATAACGAGATGGTACTTGTTCATAACGAATGCCTCCTGATAGATTCCACTTGCCCAATGTCATTTTTGCATCCACATAGACCGCATATTTTGTCTCTGTATTACAGAAATCAGAGGCTAAAATATTGGTACCGTCTGAAATAGCAGAAAGATTACTATTATTTTTGATATAATAGTAATCTACGCCACCAGTCAATCTTAACACATCGCTAGGAGAATACTCCAGTGACATATTACCTGAATATATATTTATCGAACCTTGCCCGATACTCAATGTATTTGTTGTATTATTTTGTTCCGCCTCAACCGTATTTTGATGATATCTGTTGTGATTATTGACATAATCCAAATTTAATTCAAATTTCAATTGTTTAGAAAAATGACCATTATAAAAACCATTGATATGATTATAAGAAGTTTTATTAGTATAATTAATGTCTATGTCAAGATGCCTAACTAGACTCTGCTGTTTCAAATAATCCAAGCCTGAAAAACGCTGTTCTGTCCTTTCATTAGAGTTTCCATCCCATTCTATTCCAACAATATGATTCGGTGCAAACTCATAATCACCGCATAATTCCCAATTATGAATCATCTGATTATCTTTTGCCATTTCTTTTTGACTATCATAAGTATGAGTTACACCATCTATACTCAATTCTTGTATGTTCGGTTGATGGTGTATATTATGATAATCATTGTAAGAATAGTTCGCCGACAAAGACAACCCACCTGTTTTTACTCCTACTTTTACATCACCTGAATGTGAAAACAATTCACTCTGTTTCATTGTTTCTCCCATCTGGAGTTGCCAACCCTCTTTTTTCTTTACTGTCAAGATATTCAAAACCGCCTTACCAGAGGCATCATACTTTGCCCCTGGATTTGTTATTAACTCCACAGATTTAATTTCTGATGGAGTCAACAGTTTTACCTCTGAATTGTTTTGTACTTTCCTATTATTGATATAGATGACAGGTTGTCCCTGGCCAAAGACTTCCAAGTCACCATTTGCTGTAGTAATAACACCGGGAACATGTAGCAATACATCTGTAATATTGTGAGAGCCTGCCAATACTGTGCCTTCCACATTTGTCAATATATTTCCATCTTTTCGTTGATACTGTGGTCGTGAACCTTTCACAACAACTTCAGCTAACTTCTGTCTTTCCTCCGACAAAACGACAACTTCTATGTTATCTCTGCCTACATTTTTAAATACCGTATTGTAGCCCAAAGCTGAGACTTTTAGAATGCCATCACTTACAATCTCCTCTAACAAGAATGCACCATCTTCACCGCTTGTCACACCTTTGACAAAAGAAGAATCTACCTTATTAAGCAACAAGACTGTAGCATAAGCTATCGGTTGTGATTTCTCATCTACAACTTTTCCTTTGATAGTTTGTGCATATACATTGCAAACACATAATGTCAGCACCAATACCATTAAAACCTTTCTCATATCTTATCTTTTTTAGTTTCAAAAAGTAATTCCAACAACTCCCCATAATCCTCTTCCTTAACAGGGCAAGGATCATAAGATACGCCATGATGTGTTTGGTTATATCTCCTAAGGATGCATCCTCCATCACATAATGGAAACAAAGGGCATTGCTTACATCTAGAATCAGAGAACATATCTGAGCCTACCGTATAGGCTGGCAACAAGTTGTTATAATACCTGTCATCATAAATGCTTCCGATTACTTTCTCTTTTCTGCCAACATCTACCCAACACTTGTATAATTCACCAGATGGACCTATTACAAACGTATTTACACTAGTCGCTGTACATCCTACAGCTTGTGGCTGTGGTAAAAAATTCAAGCTTGCAATACCATACTTCTCATACAAAGTATGTAAATAATGAACTTTATTCTTATTTGACATACAAGCTACCTTACAAGTTTGATTGACATCATTGACAAAAGCAATGTTAATAACATAATTAGCATCACCCCATCTTTGGCACAAAATTTCTTTTAGTTTAGGATAAGCTTCTATATTATCCGCATGAACATTTACCCTTATTACCACTCTGCACTTCGGCGCATACTTAAATAGCTGTTCAATATTATCAACTATCTTGTCAAAGGTTCCCTTGCCCGAAGCTAGAATTCTAGTCTTGTCATGCAAGCCTCTGTCTCCATCTAAAGTTATCTGTATTGTGCTAAGATTTGCTTGATTAAAAAAACTGCACTTTTCTTGGTCTAAGAGATAGCCATTTGACACCATAGAATGGCTCACCAACTGAATATCACCCAGATTAACAAGCTCTATAAACTTGCGAATCTTAGGGAATGCCAATAAAGGCTCTCCACCATGCCAACAAAGAGAAAGATCCTTTTGCCCCGACTTTTGTATAAATCCAACAACATCATTCAAGACTTTATCTTCAATTGTTGTGTGTGGCAAAGAATCCTCATAACAATAAGGACATCTAAAATTACAAGCAAACGTAGGTACAAGGACTATTCCCAATCCATTTTGAGAAAAAGCCTTTTTATATCTCACAAACTTCTTAACATTAAAATAGTCTTCATCCTCATTTGTATCAGCCACCAGCACTTTAGCAGTCTGCAATGTTTCCAGAATATCCTCAGAAACATTCAAGTCGGAAGATTCGCCATGAGCCTTATTAGCCATGGCCAACAATTCATTCGCAATCTTTTCATCCAACGAAGAAAAGAACATGGTTCTTGTATTCAACAATAAATAACCATATTTCTCAGAATGAATCAATATGTTATATCGAGAATATATCATTATGCTCTTCTGTTTTATACCTTAACTATAAATACAAAAAGGAAAGGAAGCACTCAAGAAAAAGCATTTCCCTTCCTAGTTTCAATCATTAGAACAAATTCACAAGGTTAGTCGTTGGTTCTGATGGAGTAACAATTCCAGTTGGAGTACAGTAAACATTAATATCGATTTTTCCACCAAACACCAATGACATCTCGTCTGTAAGAACATCGTTCATTTTCATTAAGTTCTTCATGTTCTAACCCTTTCTTTATTAAATTACACCTACTCTTTAGCTTTTCGGCATCCGCTCCTTTGTACAGTATGGTCTGCAAATAATATCGTCGACTTTATTATTTTCTTGCTTTAATGACTATCCCCAAATAATGTCATCACCATCTAGTTCTTCGTCATCCTCAACGTAAATCCATTCACCATTAGGAGCACGCCACCAATAGCCACCTCCCAATATTTGGGTCAATTCATAATCACTTAATATATTCATACTACTTATCAATTAGATTGATTTCATTTTCTTGGCTGCAAAATTATCTCAATTTGGCCAAACCACCAAACTTTTCACATCAATTCTTACATCATTTTTACCCCCCCAGATTATGATGTAAAAATGATACAAGAAAGCACACTGTTTTAAAAAATAATCCGTAACTTTGCACTTTGAAAGCAAAAAATAAAAAAATAAAGCATGAAAAAGTATTATAGTATAACCATTTTGGCTTTTATTGTCATCACATTGTTACAAGGATATAACATATCCCTGCAATACAAGGACTATATCTACAACGAAACCGATAGGATAAATTCCGTACTAAAAGTTGCCGTTGATGAAGAATACGCTGTCCGAGCACACAAAAACGACAAATCGCATAAAGATGGGAAACAGCGAGCTTTTTATAAAGTAATGACAGAGAAAGACTTCCTCAAAGCAGCTCCTCAAAAGGAAGATATTATTGATTTTAATGAAATCAACATCCATGATTTAAGAGACAAAGGTATCATTGAGACAGAAGCTGAAGCTATGGGATTATTGACAAAAGACAGACTTACAGTCAAAGGTAATCCCATCAACCTAGCCAAACTCTCCCAAATCTTTAAGAAGAACCTAAATGAGGGTTTTACCTATACCTTATTAATATTAGACGAAAATAAAAAGGTCATTAAGAGTTATGGGCAAACAAAGGACATAGAGACTTGGCAGGCTAGCAAGCCTATCGCCATCGGGCTCAAACCTATCCGTTTCGTACAGGCAAGGGTGGATATAACTCCATCTTCCTTCATCATAAACTCAATTTGGACATTAGCATCTACTATATTGTTGGCTCTTATCATCGTCTTTTGCATAGGATACCAGATGACTGCCATCAGATACAAGGAAGACCTCCTGAGAAATCGTGAGGTTAGCCTTCATGGAACTGTACACGACTTGAAAGCACCATTGGCAAGCATCTTGCTAAAGTTGGGATTCATCAAAGACTGTATCAAGGATGCTGACTTGCAGGAGATGATTGCTTCTTCTGAAAGACAAATCAAGAATCTTGCCAATACCATCAAGACGATACTGATTACCTCTAAGGCTAGTGAAAGCAAGTTGGTTATCAACAAAGAGCAAGTTGACATCATCGAGCTGACGCAACAAGCGCAAGAACAAATAGATATCAACTATGCCAGCAAACCACATGCCATCGGCATCCACGACCATAGTGAAGAGAATGCTCTGGTGTATGCAGATAAGTACCTGATAGAAAATGTGATGCACAATCTGATGGAGAATGCCGTTAAATACTCAGACAAGGAGGCAAATGTTGAAGTCAATATCAAACAGGATGAACATTTCACCATCATCAGCGTGTCTGACCATGGCGTAGGCATTGACAAGAAATATCAGAAGAAGATATTCGAGCAGTTCTATCGCATACCAGCCACACACCATAAGAGCGGATATGGCATAGGCCTTGCCATGGTAAAATATGCCGTCAAGGCACATGGCGGAACCATCAAGGTGGTGAGCGAACTCGGCAAGGGCAGCACCTTTACATTTACATTGCCGCTCAACTAAAAGCAACAACCGTTATTAAAGGAACATTATAAAATAAGAAATATGGAAAAGATAAAAGTACTATTGGTCGATGATGACCTGGATTTCGGCAACACAGCAGTCTTGCTACTTAAAAAAGCAGGCTATGAGGTCTATTTTCAAAACACACTGTTTGGAGTAGAAAGCCTTATCATGAAGTTGTCTCCCAACCTCATCATCCTCGATGTGATGATAGGAGAAGAGAACAGTCTGGAAAGAATCAACGACATCCGACTTGCCGCAGAAGACATCCCTATCATGTGTGTATCTTCGTTACATGATCCAGAACTCAAAACTGAGGCTGCCAACAATGGTGCAATGATTTACATCGAGAAGCCTTTCGACAGCCGTGAGTTCCTGGGATGGGTAAACCGCTATGCCAAGCGCAAAGACTTCAGCAATTCTCGTATGATAAACATAGGTACCTACACCGTAGATACAGATAGCCATGTGCTCAGTTTCCGTGGCTGCAGCGAGAAGACGCTGGGCAATACCGAGTTTGCCACACTCAAGCTATTATGGATCAATAAGGGCGAAGTCGTGTCACGCCAAGACCTAAAGGATACTGTTTGGAGAGGTGTACACTGTAGCGAAGAAAGTCTCAATAATGTGATGTACAACTTGCGACGATATTTCGCCAAGGATGCCTCCATCCACCTGGAGACATTGCGCGGCGAAGGATTCAAGATGTGGATGGAAGAGTAGCCTTTCTATATATTAATTGTTTACTGTGCAGCAGAGAAACAAAAAATAAATTTATTAGTCGTGGAAATGTGCGAAAAAACAATGGATTTCCACGACTAATTAGACTGACAACCTCACCAGTAGCTTCTATGAATATTGGGTAAGGTATCTTGTAGAAAGCGACTGCGAGGGCGGGCAACTCGATATTATCTAGATCTTATACTTTTCTATTTTATTAAATGTCTCTTTTGGGCATTTTCTATAATAAATGACTGCAAAGAATACTGTACATTATCAAATACACATGGTATTGGTCTGCCAGACTTTCTTGCCTCAAAATTTCTAATGATGCAAGGTCCCATACAAATAGGCAAGGCTTTGCAGTTTAAACAACGCTCATTCTCAAACGTAGAATGCGCAAACAATTCGCTAAGAAGATAGTTGTTCCATTTTATTGTTCCATCGTCATTTAATCTACCAATAACCTTATCATCGCCATAATCTTGTGCCGTGCATTTAAACACACGACCATCATAATTTATTGCATATTGGTGCAGTTTATCTGCATAACAGCGAGTGTAATGATGTGGCTTATATGCCCAATAGCCAGAATCTAATCCATTCTCATAGAAAATTCTCTTCACTTTTGCTAATTGTTGAATTTCTTTTTCTGTGCAATTTATTTGCCAAACTTTCTGAAAATCAACATGAATATGCTTTTTGGCATTTTCACTCAAAAGCGGTATGATGTCAGTTATTCCAAATAAAGTTTTCTTATCATAATTGATTCTTAGTGTGATATGAGCGTTTGGGATAATCTTTGGCAAAAGGTTCAAATTTTGTACAACTATATCAAAAGTACCTTTATTTGTATTTGTAAATTTGATGGTATCATGATGTTCTGCATTTCCATCCAACGGAATTTGGAAACTTGTAAAATTCAAGCTTTGCATTTCTGACATCATACCTTCATTTAATAACGTCGCATTTGTAGTTACATGCTGAGTTAACACAACTCCTTTGGCTGTCGTGATTTCCTTTGCGTAAAAAGCTATTGGTCTTATCACTTCCTCATAAAACATCAAAGGTTCTCCTCCAAACCAATCAAGGTGTAATGCAGAAATGCGAATTTTGGTTACAAGATAATCAATATGCTTTTTCAATGAGTTTACTATACTTTGTGACATTCCACCATGATGTATAGCTTGGGCATATTCTGTCGAACAATACCAACATCTTAAATTACAATCCAATGTAGGATTTATAGTAAGGTGATATGAGTGATTTTCATACACACACAGTTTGTTGTTGAACTTTACTAGTTCTTTCTCATTATAATCATCAATAATGAAGCCAGCTTTTTTCATCTCGGAATATAGTAAAGGATATTCCTCATTAAAAGCAGCTAAATTGTCGAATAAGGACTTTATGACAGAATACTCTTCATTCGTAAAAGCGATTAAAGAGTCTGACATAGTGTTATAAAGGAGGGAGTGACCTTCAAAGGGTACACTTATATTGTAAAAACTAATCTTATCCATATTCCTAGTATTAAAAGTAGGCTATGTGAAATACACACATAGCCTACAAGTTAAAGACTATGCCTGGCAAGTATTGCAAGCACTTAGAGATAGACAACCACAACCAGCCAAGCATTCGCCAATTGGGTGTTGGATTTTTTCGATTTGACTTACACCTCCAAAAGTATTGGAAAGTGCGCCATTACTTAATCGAGAAAGAATGGCTTTTTCATCTAACTTTTTAACCTGTTTCATAATTTTTTGTTTTATAATGTACTATTTAACTCTTAGCAAAGAGCTGTTTATACTTTTGCTAATATCCTTGTCCACTTTCTTCGTTTTCCGTCCAAAGTCCAGAGAGTACGCTATTTTGATATTGGCATACTGCGAATCTGTTTGGTCTTTGATGCTCTTGTGGTAGCTGTAGATAGGCAAATCTAACCAATAACGCTTCTCTTGCTTCTTGAATGGCGATATTGCCTGGAGTTCAACATAAAGATTGCCTTTGCTGTAAGAGCATGACATACCATAGTCGATAGGAGTCCTGCTAACGACCAAGGATGCCTCATCCAATGACTTCTTGCCAAAATGCAAATAAGGCTTGAAGGCGAAAGCACCCACAAACAAGTTCATCCCAAGATTACCTGTTAAGTTGTTGTTGAACTTAGCCCAAGTAGTCTTGACATGCGCATGGTTGTATCTGATGTCTCCTGACAGATTGGCAAACTTGCTGAGTTTGTACTGCAAGGCAAGGATGGCAGAGTAATATTGAGCATTACCATCATTCGAATATGTCTTTACGAGTTTCTCATTTGTCTTGTCAAAGTAATAATTGTCTGTGACAGGGTGATGGTTGTAGCGGAATTGTCCGATGGCGGAGACACTCAACCTATTGAAACGCCCCATATAGTATAAATAGGTGTTGATGTCATGTGACTTCTTCAGTTCGGGCATACCCTTCTCCATCATGTGGGAGTTGACTTGAATCATGGCACGATTGATGACATCCATACCATGATTGGAGTTCACGAAATTGAATGACCACAGAAGCATGCCATTCTTCAACTGATATTGCACATTCGTGTTGATACGAGGGGATAATTGGCTAAAGTTATTATCTCCATGCAGATGATATTGGAGCCAATCCAACCCGATGCGAGTTTTCAAACTCAAGCGCTTGCTCACCATGAAGTTATATGAGAAGAAAACCAGCGACTCTCCTTTCCATAGGTGCTGCCATAGTTCACAATTTCCCGAATAATTAGCATTCCATATATCATGGTAATGGAACATCTCTATAGACAAAGAATGCTTTTGCATAAAATAATTGTAAATGGCAGACAGCTGGAACGACATAGCCTTCTCGTCCTCATCGGTTGTCGCTTCGAAAGGCAATTCTTGGTAAAGACGATGATAAGAGTTGGAAGAATACTTGCCATGCACTCCTAATATAAGTGTTTGGTTATTGCTCAATGGCAAATTGGCATTCACATCTATCTTTGGAGATAGACCCTTCTTCCGAATGTTTGAAAACATATCTGTTTCAATACTTTCCCTTGCAAAACCAGAAGCGGCATTCCTTGGCGTGGAGAGGTTGACGAGCGTAAACTTTCCCACCCAATATCGATTTCCTTTTTGGTTTTGATAACGAAATTGCAGGTATTCCTGATGATTTCGGAAAGAACTTTTATCATAAGTCTCTCTATCAAATATCGATTGTGGAAATATGTAGCTTTCGTTATTCCAAGTTTCGGTGCTGCCCACATGGTGATAATTTGCACCGGCAAACAACGTGTAGGAATTATTGCCTTTGACATAATTCGTAGCAACATTATAGTCGCCATGGTCATAGCCTATCGTTTGTAATCCGTCCACTTGCACATATCCACCATATCGATATTGCTTTGTGATAAAGTTGATGGCAAGTTTATCCTTGGCATATTTCCCCGATGGAGCATCATGATACTCTATTTTCTCGATGTCACGAGGGCGAAGCATCTGTATTTCCTTGATGTCGCATTCTTGTCCATTCAGATACAGAGTGGCTTGAAGTCCCATTACATCTACATTATTTGACTTCATGTCAATAATGAGTCCTGGAATATGCAAATTCTCCAATACTCCGAATCCATTGACCGCATGTTTTCGCTGTTGACTATTGGGAAAGATAACAAGATGGTTGCCAACACGATTGATATTGGAGGCTGTTACCATCACCTCGTCCAATGTCTTGGTTGAGGATATAGAGTCCGTTCCAACACTCTGGGCGAATGTTGGTAATGCGATTATAAGTAGTCCAAAAGAAAAAACAATATACCTCATATTTCAATATGTTTTTGTATTCATATAATTGACTGCAAAATTATCTCAATTTGATCAATCCACCAAACTTTTTACATCAAATTTCATATCATTTTTACTTTCCAAATTTTGATATAGAAATGATGTAAGAAAATACGAAACAACTTGCGCCGATATTTCGCCAAGGATGCCTCCATCCACCTGGATACCCTTCGTGGCGAAGGATTCAAGATGTGGATGGATGATTGCCACACATAAACAACTATATTACAAGCTGTTATCTTATTGTGTGGCAATAGTGGTATTATGCTCTGCCTCTGCTGATACGTGGAGCCAGATAATTAGGAAATTGTTTTGATTGGTGATATTTTGAGAAAATATTCTTGTTAAATAGAGTAGTTTCGGGAAAAAACAGTATCTTTGCAGCGGCTAGAAGTTGGAAAAGTGGCAAAAAACATCCTAAAAAGGGTTGGAAAAGCTCCATTTTTTAGTCTATAATAGGTCGGAAAAGTTCCGTAAAACCTATATATTATGGTTAGAAGAAGTAATATAGATATGCTTAATAATAACATCAAGCGATATGAAGGTATTCAATACGACAGGTAAGTGCATCCCATCCATGCACTATATGGTTGATATCAGCCGTCAGGTGGAGGCTGCTGCCAAATTGGTGCGCCGTAGCAATTTCTTTTGCATCAACAGAGGTCGTCAGTATGGCAAGACCACGACTTTGGCTCTCCTCAAGAAAAAGCTTGAGGGAGAAGGGTATGCTGTGTTCTCTTTGAGCTTCGAGGGGCTTGGGGATAGTGCATTCAAGAGTGATGAGACCCTAATGTTTTCATCCTTGTTGCTGATGAATGATAGTGTGGAATGGGATGAGGTTCAGAATTTGTCCGATTCTTCTAAAGAAGTCCTCAGGCTATCTGTTTCGAGTGAAGACAAGACGATGGATAGTCTGTCTTTTAACAGAACGGTATCTAAAATGTCAAAAACAGATAAGATAGTTCTTTTGATAGATGAAGTGGATGCTGCGGGCAATCATATAGAGTTCATTCATTTCTTGGGACTTCTTCGTAACATGTATCTTAAGCGTGATGAACGCCCTACTTTCCAGTCGGTTATCCTCGCAGGCGTCTATGATGTCAAGAACTTGAAATTGAAACTCCGTCCGGAAGAGCAGCATCAGTACAATTCGCCTTGGAACATTGCTGTGACTTTTGATGCTAACATGAGCCTACCTGCCGATGGCATCGCAGGGATGCTGGCAGAATATAAGGCAGACCATCATATTAGTTTCGATGAACATTTCGTAGGTCAGATGATTTATGACTATACTTCGGGTTATCCATTCTTGGTGAGCCGCATCTGTCAAATCATGGATGAGAGTGGTCTTACTTGGGACAGGGAAGGTGTATTGGCGGCGGTGAACCATCTCCTGAAGGAGCATAATACCCTGTTTGACGATATGGAGAAGAAGGTGAGCCAGTTCCCTACTCTTGCGGAAACGTTGAAGGCGATTATCTTTGGTGGCAAACGGGTTTCGTTCAATTATTATGACAGGGACCTCAATATCGCTATTATGTTTAATTTTGTCAAGGAGTACCAAGGTGCTACCCTTATTTATTGCCGTATCTTCGAGACTTGGCTTTATAATCTCTTTATTTCCAATGCCAAGGATACTTCCATCTATCAGCAAGGTGAGTATGACAAGCCTCGTTTTGTGCATGATGGTTATCTTGACATGCGCCTTCTCTTGGAGCGTTTCTGCGTGCATTTCAATGAGATTTATCGTCCGGGACATGATGATGAGTTTGTTGAGAACAATGGTCGTCAGATATTCTTGACTTATCTTCGTCCCGTTATCAATGGCATCGGCAACTATTATTGTGAGGCACAGACTCGCGACTTGACTCGTACTGATGTCATCATCGACTATCTAGGTCAGCAATATGTGGTAGAGCTGAAGATTTGGCGAGGCGAAGCCTACAATGAGCGAGGCGAGCTACAACTCAGCGAATATCTCGACTATTACCATTTGCAGACAGGCTATATGCTTAGTTTCTGCTTCAACAGGAACAAACAGCCTGGTTTGCATGAGGTGGTAATAGGAGACAAGAAATTGTATGAGGTGGTAGTGTGATATAGTCTTTTATCCTTAAGGGAAAATAGGAATACTATTAAGGGAAAATAGAATTATCCTTAAGGGAAAATAAAAACACCATTAAAGGAAAATAGGAATATCCTTAATGGTAAATGCTGATACTATTAAAGAAAATCTCCGTTCAGCGACGTTGAACATACATTCAGCGTCGTTGAATACACATTCAACGTCGCTGAACGGAGATTCAACGTCGCTGAATATAAAAGATCATTAGGGCTTATCCTCTTCAGCGCCATTCCTCTACTCTCCAAAGATCGTTACCTTTATATATAATAGCAATCTTGTGTATAGGCTTTCCGCTCATCAGCTGTGGCAATCTTGCGTCTTGAGCATATTGGTCTAATTGCGCCTTTGCTTCTTCTAAAGCCTTCATGCCTTCTTCATCGGTATCACCTGATTTCAGATACTTCAACTCCAGGAGATAGGCATGGGCAACCTCTGGGAAACGGGTGAGGTCAGGAATCATCGTCAAGTCACAATAGCCGCCGTTCAGCTCCATTTCCTGGATGATGTAGTAATAACCACTATGGTTGAGATAAGCGGCGATGAATCCTTGCAGGTTGCGCTCTGCCTGAATGCTGGAGTGGATGCTCGTGCAGTTCTTATAACCCTCGGCAATGTATTCGATGGCTGGCTTGATGTTACCATCTAGAGCCATTACATCGTATCGGTCGGCAAGATGATTATTGTTGATTTTAGCATCCCTGTTGTATTCATCCAAAACATAGCCGTAATATTGGCGGCGTACATTCTCGTTAGGGATTCCCAACTTAACTCTTCTGCCACGCTTGCCAATGATGGTCAGCATGCCGTAATAGTAGAGCAGACTTGGGAACAGGTCTGGGTCAACCAAGTCTTCAGCAGGGAAACTTTCTCTCAGCTCTGCCCAGATATAACCTTGGTTGATGATTTCTTTCAGCACGCTCTTGCGGTCGCCCTGCAGCTTGTCCAGGAAGATAATCTTCTTCATCTTGGCATAGTCGGTCATGGTGTTTGGGTCAACCATCTCGTCCGGTGCTTTGCCAAAACGGATGAAATGGCGGAGATAATAGATAACCATATCCGAATTGAACATCTTTGGATCTGTGACCAGGCTGTCCTTTGCGAAACAATAGTTGTCATACCAAGGCTTCATGTCGGTAATCAGCTGGTCGGTCGGAACCTTGATGAATCCTACTTCTCTGTAGTATTCTATCATTTCCCGCACCTCTGTCTCGCTGAATCCCAGCATCATATTGAACATGGGATCCATGGAGAGATTGGTGCCGATGTTATAGCCACTGTTGAGATCGTTCACGGTGACTGGACTTACTCCCATCATCATGATGCGCTGGAACATTCCCTTGAATAGCTTGAAGAAGTCACGGTAGAAACCTTGCGCATGAGTCAAGGCGTGATACACAGCTTCTCCTTCCTCGCTCAGGATGTTGTTGGTGAAATTGTCGTACTCGTCGATGATGAGGTAAAGTTGCGTACCCTTGCTCTTGGAATAAGAATTCAGTGCATTTAGCTTATAGGAGGCACCGGAAAAGCCAAGGTATTCCTCCATGTTGAAATCTTCATCATAATAGGCTGCATACTTTTTGATGAAACCATCGAGTACGCTGTTGCAATATAAATTGAAGTTTTCTTCCAAAGTACCAGGACCAGCCGCTGCTCTGGAAAAATCGAAGTATAAGACTTGGTATTTGCCAAGTCCTTCGGTCGGGTGCGACTCAATCCAAGTATCCTTGAATGTGATATGGAACGAGTCTTTCTTCTCGATGTCGTAGTAGGCTTGAAGCATCGTGAGGAAGACACTCTTGCCAAAACGGCGTGGGCGGATGAGATAGAGAAAGTCTCCTGCTTCCTCCATCTTAGGTATAAACATAGTCTTGTCAGCACAGTATCTGTTCTGACTCTTAATCCAGGTATAATCGGCAACGCCATAAGGTAATCTCTTGTAATCCATATCTTCTTCGTTTTATAGAGTGCAACTTATTCGATTGCAAAGATAGTGGAAATAATTGGGAATAGCAAGGCTTTTTTCAAAAACTTCCTTAAATGATGTCCTTCGTTCCAATATCCTATAGGCGACGTCTTTTTATTACAAGAGCCTAGGCTAGTAGGCTCTTGTAGTATTCTTCATATTGTTTTTCTATGCACGATTTTTGCAAGTATAGTCTTTTCATAAGCCTTGTCGTTTCTATTTTGATAAATTAAATAGTGGCAAAACTAGTTTAATGACGGCTCAATCCCATAAGGGAAAATAGGCATACTATTAAGGGAAAATAGAATTATCCTTAAGGGAAAATAAAAACACCATTAAAGGAAAATAGGAATATCCTTAATGGTAAATGTTGATACTATTAAAGAAAATCTCCGTTCAATAGTTTTGAACGTACATTCAAAATCATTGAACGCACATTCAAAACTATTGAACGGAGATTCAAAATCATTGAATATAAAAAATCGTTAGGGCTTATAACCTTTTTCCTATGAAAGCGAAAGCATCTTTTCTATAGGCTTCACGGCATCTTTGGCTATTTCTGGAGCCACTTCTACTGTAGGCCAGCCGAACTTCAGGCTATTGTAGATCTTCTTCAATGAATTCATCTTCATATACTCGCACTCATTGCAGCTGCAACCTACTCCACCCTCACTTACCTCTGGTGGTACAGGATAGAAGATGACGTCAGGGCAGTTGCGCTCCAACTCATGCAGGATACCTGCCTCTGTGGCGATGATATACTCCTTGATTTCAGGATGCTCCTGGGCATAATGCAGCATCGTGGCGGTAGAACCCTTCACATCGGCTACGGCAAGCACCGGTGCCTTGCACTCCAGGTGAGCCATCACAACAGCCTCAGGATGCTCCTGCTTCAACTTGATGATAGCCTCTACCGAGAATTTCTCGTGTACATGGCAGCCACCGTTCCAGAGTAGCATGTTTCTGCCTGTTACGCTGTTGATATAGTTGCCGAGGTTGTAATCAGGACCAAAGATAATCTTCGCATCCTGTGGGAAACTGTCGATTACCTTCTTGGCATTGCCACTGGTCACCACGCAATCGGTCAAAGCCTTCACGGCAGCGGTGGTATTCACATAGCTTACCACCTGGTAGCCTGGGTGCTCTTCCTTATACTTCTTCAGATCCTCAGCCTTGCAGCTGTCGGCAAGCGAGCAGCCGGCATTCAGGTCAGGGCAGAGCACAATCTTGTCTGGACTCAAGAGCTTGCAGGTTTCAGCCATGAAGTGCACGCCGCACATCACCATCACCTTAGCTTCTGTTTCAGCAGCCTTACGAGCCAAAGCCAGAGAATCACCCACAAAGTCGGCAATATCCTGAATCTCGCCTACAGTGTAGTAGTGCGCCAGGATAATCGCATCTTTCTCCTTGCAAAGCTTTCTGATTTCAGCTTTCAAGTCTAAGGTCTCGTCAATCGGTTCATCCACGTAACCTTTCTCAATCCATTCTTTTTTCACCATAACATTAATATTATATTTTTTATTTCTTATTTTTTAAAAGAGATTATAAGGATGATGATATGTCGTGGATAAGTGGATAAAAAACACCTTCTAAATTTGCTTTTTTCATTATCCATATCTTATGCAGAGTTATCCGTATTCGGCTTGGAAATCTTTTTCTTGGTCTTTAAAGGATTAGCTCTTTTATCAACATTTCCCCAATTCGGTGCAAAGTTAATAAGTTTATATCTTTTTTCCGTCAAAAACTGCGAAAAAGTTTCTAAAAACTTATTAATAACCCTGTGGATATCCCTATTCTTCGGGTTTCGGGATGGGAGCGGTGGATATCCACAAAGTTATTAAATAGTTATTAATAGGGTTTTCCATACACTTATCCACGGGTTATTAGGATAAGTGTATGGAAATGATTTCTTTATTTTTAGAGGTTTGCTGATTTAGAAGGAAAAGTCAAGAAACGGTTATTAAAAAGGTGTAATATTCGTGTTAAAAAGAGAAAAAGAATTTGGATATATGAAAGTATTATCGTATATTTGCAACGTTAAGAAAGAATAGTTTGAGGATTATTCCTCAACAACTTCATAGTCTTACATAGAGTATAAATTTTGGTGTATATTGGCTTGTTAAAGTTTTCTTCGGCATTTTGGGGAAGGTAAGAGTGCCTTGAACCCCATACTTCAATTAATAAATGAGATGATAAATTAAAACAATATAATAGTGACTTAAAATATTTCGTGTCAAACGGAAAAATGTAAAACAATTTAAATTTACTATTTATGAAACATTTATTATTTGTAATTTTGCTTATTCTGACTTGTTCTTGTCAGGATAATGTTTCGGAAGATGGTGCTGGTATGCATTTATCTTTGGTAACACGTTCTGTTTCCCAAGATTATTTTGATTGGGAAACGGCAGACTTTATGCCTGTTCCGCAAGGAATGACTCCTGTAAATTCTCCATGGATTGGGGCTGGAAGTTTAATTGGTTCTTATGATCTTGATGTTGTTAATGACAGAAAAAAATCAGAAGGATGGGTCTTGTTGTATAACACTTTTACTACGGACGCTACAAAATTTACTCCAAATCCTTATTTTGTACTTTATAATAAGTATCGTGGAACTATGCGTATTTATTATTATATTACGGATAGTTTTATAACCACATCATCTAATGTAATAGAAAATTTATCCCTTTTTTCTGGTGATTATAATTCGTATTTGTTAAACTATGCTGATTGTGAAGCTATTGATAATAGTGATATCCGTACATCTATCCAACGTATTCAGTCCAAACCTCTTGATGGCAGTATGCCTGTAGCTGCTCATAGATGGTATATGGCTGAATATGAATTAGCTTATGATCCTGAAATAGCTAATATTCCATATGATAAAATAAAATTAAATTTTGGTCTCAATTATAGAAATATTACTGAAATTAAGTTAAATGGAACTATTGTTGGTGATATTGAAGGGACAATAGGAGAACAAAAGAAAGGTGAGTTTGTAAAAGCGTTTAAAAAGGAAACTGGTAAGGCTGTATTGTCTAATGTAAGTTATAAGGCCTTAAAAGCATTAGGAGATGAAAAAACAGGAAAAAACAAAATAGGATTATCTAATGATACTTATAAGAATTTACTGAATAAGGCAGGATCGATAGCTTCTGGTGCTGTTGGTGGAGTTTGGGGAGCTGCTGTCGGTTTATTAAATTCTATGCTTTTTGGTACCAAAACAGCATCTTCTACTCCATTTAAGGCAAATATTCATACAAATATGGAGGCTTCTGGAAGCGTAACCAATGATGGTTCTATGCCTTCTATGCCAATTAGTATGTATGTTCCTGGTACTGATATACCTGCAAATGCACCTGGAAGACTGCCTTTGTATAATAAAATTTTAGGAGTTGTCAAGCTGGATGGAAGACCTTGTATTGATATTCATATACATACAACTTATCAAAATAGATTTGACGATCCGTATTGTCCTGGACAAATATATAAAGAGACAACAGAACGACTAACTGTTAGCCAACATCATCCTTTTGAAGAGTTTTTAAAATTTAATCCAGAAGTTGAAAAGATAGCAGATATAACAGTTTTAAATGAAGAGATATTTGGAATAACAGAAAATGGATATGTAGTAAGTGATCCTGATATGACTACTAGATATGGGGAAACCGGAACTAGCCGTCAACCTTTTCCAGATTTTAAATATGGAGTGTGTTTTGTAATAAAGGTGCAACCTAAAGATGGTACGCCAGCAACAATATTTTCTAAATCGTTTATAATAGATAATACAGTAAGTACATCAACAGCATGGCTTCCTGACGCTCAATAGTGTTTGTATATTTAATAAATAAAAAAATAGAGTTATGGGAAAGAAAATGAGTATGCTCGTTAGTTTAGCTTTTGCTATTATGAGCTTGTTTACATTTGTAGGTTGTTCATCAGATGATGACGATATTCCTACAACCGGATTTGTTAGGGTTGAGTTTCCTAGTTGGTCTAGTTCTGTGGGAACTGGTGATGTTTATATCTATCTTGCAGATCAATACGCCTCTGGTAAATTAGTATGCATTAAAAGTGCGAAAATAGGCAGTAGTAGAACCACAGACATAGAGTTGAATCCTGGCAACTATTATGTGAGTATAAGTATGAGTGGTATGGAGACTGAAGGAGATGGATACTTGCAAGTGCAGGCTGGCAAGGTGGAAGTAATTAAAGTTAAGATAAGGTAATCGGTAGATTGCTGATTAGAAATAACCTCAAAGAAGAGTCACTAATGGCTCTTCTTTGGGGTTTTATTTAATATGTTCTCTACTTTTTCCACAATCAGCTCCGGCGAGATATTCTTCATGCAGGCAAAGTCGCCACGCATGCACGGCTTGTTGCCATAGATGCTGCATGGGCGGCAAGGCATATCGAGCTGTACGGCATTGTCGGGACTCTGATGCCAGCCCATAAAACCGGCGTAAGGATGGGTGGCTCCCCAGATGCTTACCACTGGGGTATTGACCAAAGATGCCAGATGCATGTTGCCGCTGTCCATACTGATCATCAGGCGGAGATGACTCATCAGGATGAGTTCGTCGGAAATGCCGTGGAGCTTGCCTGAAGCGTTCATTACCTGTGGATATTTCTCTTCCCAGGCATCCATCACCGGAGTTTCGGTCTGTCCGCCTCCGAAAAGGAAGATGCGACAGTGAGGATGATTGTGAATCAGGCGCTCTACTACCTTCTCCATCTGCTGCACCGGATAGATCTTGCCTTCGTGGGCAGCGAATGGAGCCAGACCTATCCAAGGTTCCGCTGGGTTATGAGCATCCTTGTTGATAACTGTGGATTTATCCTTGCTGTTATCAACAGTAACCTGGAAAACTTGCTCAGGAAGCAGGCTCAGGTCTCCTCCTTCTTCCGGGAAGAGAGAAGTGAAATCCATCTGTACAGGATACCCCAACTTGGCAAAGACATCGGCATAATTCTGGAAGGAAGAAGGCTGTTTCTCCATCACCTTGCCGGAGGAAGCCACCAGCTTGCGCTTTCCCTTGCGATGCTTGTCGATATGAGCCACCTTGAAGTTGGAGAGGTTGAAGCGCATGCGCAGATAGCTGGAGCGCAAAACGCTGTGAAGGTCGGCTATCGCGGTAAACTGTTTGGCGATGAGCCGGCGATAGAGTGCATTGAGACCTTTTACACCCTTATATTCCCCCTTGAGGTCAGCCTCCATGAAACCGACATTTGGGGCAAGATTCTCGAAGAACGGGCGAGCAAAGGAACGGCTTAACACGGTGATTCTTACGTGAGGATACTGCTTTGCCAATGAATAAATCACAGGTACAGTCATGGCAACGTCACCCATGGCCGAAAATCTAATAACGAGAATATGCTCTGTCTTCATCTTTTTTAATCTCTTTATATATATAATAAGGTGTAAAGCAGAGCGGGCTTCGCTTTTTATGGTAAAAACAAAGCCTACTCTGCTTCTATTCTGATTGATGCGGGGTTACTTCTTGTAGAGTACAGGGTTGGTAGAAGGATCGTTGTACATCTTCATCTGTCGATAAACCTTCATGTACTTTCTTCCAGCTTCGATGTCCTCCAGGAGCTGGTCGATGGCAGTAGAAAGATCCACCTGCTGTTCGAGGAGTACGTTGAGCTTAGCCTGGCACTTAGCCTTGTGCTCTTCAGAAGCCTCCGGGCGCTCCACCTGCTCCTTCATGTGATAGATCTTGAGGGCAAGGATGCTGAGACGGTCAACAGCCCATGCAGGACTTTCGGTATTGATGCGTGCATCATCCAGCACCTTTACATCCTTGTAAACCTCGCGGAAGTAAGAATCAATCTGCTCCACGAGATCAGTACGGTCCTGATTGCTCTTATCGATTCTGCGCTTCAAGACGAGCGCCTCTGCAGGGTCGATCTGAGGGTCGCGGATGATATCCTCGAAATGCCACTGAACTGTATCAATCCAGCACTTGAGGTAGAGACGGTTCTCGATGGTACCTTCCTCGAATGGATTATTGATAGGAGTATCAATGTTGTCTTTGATGTGATAATCGGCTATCGCCTGATTAAAAATCTTGTTAGCGTTTTCTGTAAATGTCATACGGTTTGAACTATTTGATTTAATACCGTACAAAAGTAACAAAATAATCTCAAAGAGCCAACAAAAAAGCGAAAAAAGGCGAAAAATATGCACAATTAGGGGGTATTTGTGCACCGAAAAGCACTTTTTTTGCTAAAATATTTGTTTATATCAAAAAAAAAGTGTTCCTTTGCACCCAGATTTTTAATTAGAAATTAAATTATAAACATTTTAAAGGTTACAATTATGTCAGAAATTGAAAGCAAAGTAAAGGCAATTATCGTAGATAAGCTCGGTGTTGATGAGGCAGAAGTTAAGCCAGAGGCAAGCTTCACAAATGATCTCGGTGCAGATTCTTTGGATACTGTAGAGTTGATCATGGAGTTCGAGAAGGAGTTCTCTATCTCTATCCCAGACGATAAGGCTGAGAAGATTGCTACTGTAGGTGACGCTATCGCTTACATCGAGGAGAACGCTAAGTAAATTAGCAACTAAAATTTTATAAATGGAATTAAAGAGAGTTGTAGTAACAGGTCTTGGTGCTGTGACTCCAGTTGGTAATTCTCCTGAGGAAACTTGGGAGAACCTCCTTGCTGGAAAGAGCGGTGCTGCCCCTATTACTCATTTCGATACAACTAATTTCAAGACAAAGTTCGCTTGCGAAGTAAAGGACCTGAACATCAATGAATGGATTGACCGTAAGGAGGCTCGCAAGCTCGACCGTTATACCCAGTTGGCTATGATTGCCGCTATGCAGGGTGTAAAGGATGCAAACATTGATCTTGAAACAGAAGATTTGAACAACGTTGGTGTTGTATTCGGTGTAGGTATCGGTGGTATCAAGACATTCGAGGATGAAGTATCGTATTTCGCTACTCACGAGGAGAACGGTCCTAAGTTCAACCCATTCTTCATCCCTAAGATGATTGCAGATATCGCATCTGGTCAGATTTCAATCCACTTCGGATTCCACGGACCAAACTATACCACAACATCTGCATGTGCTTCTTCAAGCAACGCATTGGCAGATGCCTTCAACCTGATTCGTCTGGGCAAGGCAAACATCATTGTCAGTGGTGGTGCTGAGGCAGCTATCTGCGCTTGCGGCGTAGGTGGTTTCAATGCTATGCACGCGTTGTCAACTCGTAACGATGACCCTGAGCATGCTTCACGTCCATTCAGCGCTAGCCGTGATGGATTTATCATGGGCGAGGGTGCTGGCTGCTTGATTCTCGAGGAGCTTGAGCACGCTAAGGCTCGTGGTGCGAAGATTTATGCTGAGATGGTAGGTGAGGGCGAGAGCGCTGACGCTTATCATATCACAGCTTCTCATCCAGAAGGTCTCGGTGCTAAGCTCGTGATGGAGCGCGCACTTGCTGATGCTAACCTCAAGCCAGAGGACATTGACTACATCAATGTTCACGGTACATCTACCCACGTAGGTGATATCTCTGAGGCTAAGGCTATCAAGGCAGTCTTCGGTGATGCTGCTTACAAGCTCAACATCAGTTCTACTAAGTCTATGACTGGTCACCTCCTCGGTGCTGCTGGTGCAGTAGAGGCTATGGCTTGTGTTCTTAGTGTGAAGAACGATATCGTTCCTCCTACTATCAACCACGAAGAGGGTGACAACGATCCAGAGCTCGATTACAACCTGAACTTCACATTCAACAAAGCTGAGAAGCGTGAGGTTCGTGCTGCATTGAGCAATACATTCGGATTCGGCGGTCATAACTGCTGTGTAGTATTCAAGAAGTATGCTGAATAATTTTATAGATAGAATAAAGCTCTCTTTCCGCAAGGATAAAGAGCTTTATTTTTCTTTGTACGAAATCCTAGGTTTTTATCCACACAACATCAGTTATTACAAGATGGCGCTGATGCACAAGAGCATCATGCACCGCAATTCCAAGGGCAAGCCTGTGAACAACGAGCGCCTGGAGTTTCTGGGTGATGCCGTACTGGATGCTGTAGTGGGTGATATCGTGTATCAGCACTTTCCTGGCAAGCGAGAGGGATTCCTCACCAATACCCGAAGCAAGCTGGTGCAGCGTGATACGCTCAACAAGCTCGCCCAGGAGATGGGAATCAATCAACTCGTTTTATCTAATGGACACAGTTCTTCTCATAACAGCTATATGGGAGGAAATGCTTTCGAAGCGTTGGTTGGTGCCGTTTATCTGGACCGTGGTTATGATGCCTGCATGAAATTCATGCAGAAGCGCATCCTGGCAAAAATGATAAACATCGATAAGGTGGCTTACAAGGAGGTGAACTTCAAGAGCAAACTCATCGAATGGAGCCAGAAGAACCGCGTGAAGCTGGAGTTCGTGATGCTGGGACAGGAGAAAGACAAGAACGGAAGCCCTGTTTTCACCTATCAGGTTGTGATGGAAGGTGTAAAGGGCGGAGAAGGCAAGGGTTACTCCAAGAAGGAGAGCCAGCAGCTGGCTTCCAAGCTTACCCTGGAACGATTGCGCAAGGAACCGCAGTATATCGATTCTGTGTTTACAGCCAAGGCAAACCGTACGAAGATGGAAGAAGAACCTGTGCTGGCTGTGCCTACCACTGAGGTAAAGAATGATTTCATTATCTCGCAAGACACAGAAAAACAGGAGTCTGAAGAAAAACACGTCAATGTTTTCAAGGAAGAAGTCTATACAGAGAATTCTTCGGCTGAAGATGTTGTTGCTTCTACTGTTACTGAAGAAATAACCACTACAGCCACTCAGGAAAGCGAAGACGAGTTTGACTTGAGTGATATCTCTGCTGAGCCCAAGGAAATGAGCCGCGAGGACATCATCGCAGCCGCCGAGGCAGCTGCCTTTGCAGAAGATAAGGAATAATCTATGATGATAGAACTGGATTAAGATAAGGGAAAGACTCTCTTGAGACTGACGGATATGATAGTCTCAAGGGAGTTTTTTTGTTTGATATTTTACATTCTTATCCCCTATCTTGCCCGATAGGTTATGTTTTGTATTAAAAAACAGTAAAAACTTTCTCTATATCAAAAGATTGAAGTACTTTTGCAAGTACTTTATAAGGTATATATATCTAGATATGAGTTTAACAACGATAGTAAGTAATGTATTCAAGCCTCGCCAGAAGAGCTTGGAAAAGTATGTACATGATGCAGAGGAATTGCAGCATGAGGTACTGATGCGCCTTTTGGCATCTGGCAAAAACACCGAATATGGTGTGAAACATCTACTCAATACGACAAATAGCTACGAAAAGTTTGCACAGAATGTGCCGGTCAATACCTATGAGGAATTGAAGGGCGACATCGACAGAATGCGTCATGGCGAAAGAGATATCCTCTGGCCAGGACAGGTGAAGTGGTACGCCAAATCTTCGGGTACTACCAACGACAAGAGTAAGTTCATCCCTGTTTCGCAGGATGGTTTGCAGAACATCCACTACAAGGGTGGATTCGATGCTGTGGCTTACTATCTGCGCAACAACGCAAAGAGTAAGATATTCGACGGCAAGAGCCTGATTCTCGGTGGAAGCCATTCGCCTAACTATAATGTTTCGGGCAGTCTGGTGGGTGACCTGAGTGCCATCCTCATTGAGAACATCAATCCGCTTGCCAATATGGTGCGCGTACCTAAGAAGGAAACCGCACTGCTGAGCGACTTTGAGGTGAAGCGCGACCGCATCGCCCATGAAACGCTGAACAAGAACGTAACCAATATCTCGGGTGTTCCTAGCTGGATGCTCAGCGTACTGGTACGCGTGATGGAACTCTCCGGCAAGCAGCATCTGGAGGAGGTATGGCCTAACCTGGAGGTATTCTTCCATGGAGGCATCGCCTTTACTCCTTACCGCAAGCAGTATGAGCAGCTCATCACATCTCCTAACATGCATTATATGGAGACCTATAATGCCAGCGAGGGATTCTTCGGTCTGCAGGATGATCCTTCAGATCCAGCCATGTCGCTGATGGTAGATTACGATGTGTTCTACGAATTCATCCCGATGGATGAGTTTGGAAGCGATCATCCTACCGTGGTGCCTCTCTGGGGCGTGGAAGTAGGCAAGAACTATGCGATGGTGATTACCACCTCCTGCGGTTTGTGGCGCTATATGATTGGTGATACCATACAGTTTACCAGCACCAATCCATACAAGTTTGTCATCACCGGCCGTACCAAGTACTTTATCAATGCCTTTGGTGAGGAGCTGATTATGGACAATGCCGAGAAGGGACTTGCCTATGCCTGCGAGAAGACGGGTGCGCAGATTGCGGAATATACCGCTGCTCCTGTCTATATGGACAGCAATGCCAAGTGCCGCCACCAGTGGCTCATCGAGTTCTCTGAGGAACCAAAGGACCTGAATGAGTTTGCCAGCCTGCTCGATACCAAGTTGCAGGAGATCAACAGCGATTACGAGGCAAAGCGCTTCCACGATGTCACCCTCCAGCACCTGGAGATAGTGAAGGCTAAGCCGGGACTCTTCAATGAATGGCTGAAGAGCAAGGGCAAGTTGGGCGGACAGCATAAGATTCCTCGTCTGAGCAACAGCCGCAAGAACATCGATGAGATGCTCATGATGAACAAATAAGGCTTTTTATATAGTAAGCCTTTATGAATAAGGCTTTTACTGCATAATCTGCAGGAATAGTGGACATGTAAGATAGAAAAGAATGACAAACAAGAACGACATCATACAATTGTTGAAGAATCGGATAAAGGCAAATACCCTGTTTTTGCCTTTCTATCTGCTTGTCTTCCTATTGCTGGTTTCCTGTGCCAAGATGGGACAGCCGGATGGCGGATGGTTTGACGAGACTCCTCCCAAGGTGATAGGAGCATCGCCAGCCGATGGCGCCGTGAATGTAAACCAGAAGAAAATCAATATCTACTTCGATGAGTTTATCAAGCTCGATAACCCTTCGGAGAAGGTGGTGGTTTCGCCACCACAGCTGGAACAGCCTGAAATCAAGGGTGCCGGCAGGCGAATACAGATATCGCTTGTGGATTCACTCAAGGCGAATACCACCTATACCATCGATTTCTCGGATGCCATCAGCGATAACAACGAGGGCAATCCGATGGGAAACTATACCTACAGTTTCTCTACGGGAGCTGCCATTGATACCATGGAGGTATCGGGGCATGTGCTGGAATCGGAGAATCTGGAACCTGTCAAGGGCATCCTGGTGGGATTGTATGCCGACCATGCCGATTCTGCCTTCCGAACCAAGCCGATGTTGCGAGTGAGCCGTACCGACAGTCGCGGCCGCTTTGTCATCAAGGGTGTGGCACCGGGTTCTTACCGCATCTATGCCTTGCAGGATCAGGATGGCGACTATAAGTTCAGTCAGAAGAGCGAGAAGATTGCTTTCTCCCACGACATCATCGTGCCTTCCTGCAAACCGGATGTTAGACAGGATACCACCTGGGTGGATTCCCTGCACATCAAGTCGATAGACCAGGTGGATTACATCCATTTCCTTCCTGATAATATCGTGCTCAGAGCCTTTACGGAGCCTCTGACCGACAGATTCTTCCTGAAGGCAGAGCGCCTGAAGGCAAATAGCTTCACCCTCTTCTTCAGTTATGGCGATTCCATTCTTCCACAGATCAAGGGGCTCAACTTTGATGCCGAGAATGCTTTCCTGGTTGAGGCTTCTGAGAAGAAGGATACCATTACCTACTGGCTGAAGGATACGGCACTGGTGAATCAGGATACGCTGCTGATGGATATCACTTACCGCATGACGGATAGTACCGGAGTACTGGTCAACAAGACCGATTCTGCCCAGGAAATCCTGTCAAAGGAACCATACGCCAAGCGAATGAAGAATATGGAAAAGGAACTGGCTGCCTGGACCAAGAAGCAGGAGAAAAAGAAGAAGAAAGGCGAACCCTACGATTCGGTGATGGAGGTGAAACCGCTCGATGTACAGCTGAGTGTATCATCGCAGTTTGATCCCGACCAGAATGTCATCTTCTCCTTCCCTACTCCATTGGCTAAGGTAGATACTGCCGCCATCCATCTCTATGCCAAGCATGATACGCTCTGGTATCGGGCTCCGATGGAATTCCTGCCGCTGGAGAACCGGAAATATGAACTCCGGGGAGAATGGCGACCGGATATAGAATACAGTCTGGAGGTAGATTCTGCTGCCTTTGAGGATATCTACGGATTGGCTTCCAAACCGATCAAGCAGGGCTTCAAGGTCAACTCGCTGGATACCTATGGTACGCTGCTTGTGAACATCACCTCGCTCCACGACCTGCCGCTCATCGTGCAACTGCTTGATGCACAGGATAAAATGGTAAAGGAGACCAAGACTGTGAATGGTGTGGCAGAATTCTATTATCTCAAACCACAGAAGTATTATATGCGTCTGATTGTAGATCGCAACAATAACGGCAAGTGGGATACGGGTAATTATGATAGCGACCAGCAGGCTGAGGAAGTATATTACTATCCGGAGGCGATAGAATGTAAGGCGAAATGGGATCTCACAGAAAGCTGGGATCCGCTGGTCCGTGAACTCTCGCTGCAGAAACCGGGAGCCATCACCAAGCAGAAGCCTGATAAGGAGAAGAAAGTTAAGAATCAGAATGTACAGCGTGCCGCTAAGCTCGGCATTCAGTATGTTCCTAAAATGTAAAGGATATGAAGTTACTCAAGTCATTTATAGTAGCCATGTTGCTGCTTTTGGTCAATACTTCTGTATCGGCCCAGTGTACTTTCCGTAATACTGCATTCAAGTCGGGCGAATTCCTGACTTACAATCTCTATTACAACTGGAAGTTTGTATGGGTAAAGGCTGGCACAGCCAGCATGTCGGTGGTGCAGACCACCCACAAGGGCAAGCCTGCCTATCGTGGTTCGCTGGTAACCCGCGGTAATAAGAGAGTGGACGATTTCTTCGTTCTCCGCGATACCCTGCTCTGCTATACAGGCACCGATATGGCTCCGATGTATTTCCGCAAGGGAGCCCGCGAAGGCAAGCGATATACCGTGGATGAGGTTTTCTACAACTATGCCGGCGGCAATTGCAATGTAAACCTGCATTATAAGAATAAGCATGGTGAGCACAGATGGAAGAAGCATTCTTATGATGACTGTGTCTTTGATATGATGAACATCTTCCTGCGTGCCCGCAGTTTCGACCCTGCCAACTGGAAGAAAGGTCATAGCGTGAAGTTCCCTATCTGTGATGGTGGCGGTCGCACTCCTGCCCAGCTCAAGTATGGCGGCAAGGTGACCGTGAAGGCAGATAACGGCATCAAATACCGCTGTCTGCGTCTGGAATATCAGGAGTATGAGGATGAGAAGTGGAAGAAGATAGTGGATTTCTATATCACGGACGATGAGAATCACATCCCTGTTCGCCTGGATATGTTCCTGAAATTCGGCAGTGCCAAGGCTTTCCTCGTGCATGCCAAGGGTACCCGTAACCCGATAACTTCTATCGTGAAGTAGAAGTACAACAGAAAAAGTGATAGTGTAGGAGGAAAAATGAATAAAAAACAGATGAATACAGGCTTGGTCGTCTTCATCTGCTGCGTTCTTGTGGCTGTAGGAGTTACCCTGCATCTCCGGAAGCATGATATGCTCCCTATTATCCACAAGGTAGTGGATAACACGACTGCCACGCTGGTGGCGGATACGGTGAAGAAAAAAAAGCCTGTGGTGAAGAGAGATTTCAATATCTCTGGTTCTTTAAAAGATACCGAGGGAAACGGTGTGGCTGGCGTTATCGTGAGCGATGGCTTCAAATGTGTGAAGACCGATTCCCGAGGAAGATATAAGATGAAGCGGGACAGCTTGGCTCGCTTCATCTATTTTTCCGTGCCTGCCGAGTTCGAGGTTCCTACCCATTCGGCTACCGACCGCACGGCTTGTTTTTACCAGGCTGTTTCCAACAAGAAAAAGATTTATGACTTTACCCTGAGGCGATTGCCTGGCGGTAAGGAGACGAGTTATAAGATGATAGTCATCGGCGACCCGCAGGTTACCAATGCCTACAGCCCCTACTATACTTCTCCGGATGATAATCCCATCAAGAAGAGCGATGTAGAAAGATTCACCACACAGACGATGGCAGACATCAAGCAAACCATCAAGAGTCTTCCTGCCGGCACTCCTGTCTATGGACTCAGCATGGGCGACGACGTACAGTATTACGGTGGCTATAATGCCAAGCTGGAGCGTCAGATACGCCAGGCATTGGGCTCTTCCGAGATGCGCCTCTTCTCCGTAATCGGCAATCACGACCAGGATGGAAAGGCACTCTACCGCAGGAAGTGGGAGGAGAATTTCGGTCCTACCGATTTTTCCTTCGATCGTGGCGATGTGCATTATGTCTGCATCAACAACTGCTTCTTCCATCGTGGCATGTCTTATTATTCTCCTGGAGAATTGCGCGAGCGCCAGGTGAAATGGCTGAAGCAGAATCTGGCCCTTACACCCAAGGATAAGAAGGTGGTGCTCTGCTATCATATTCCTTTTACCTTCGGCAATGCGCCGTTTAGCAAGGCGAAGCCGCTGACCAATGCCAATGAGGAGGGGCATTATTCCTCTTCCCGCCTCTCGCTCCTGCTTTCTTTACTGAAGCAGTTTAAGGGAGGCTATGAACTCTTCTGCGGACATACTCATTTTGCCTGCAACCACGAGATCAATTATGAGGGCGAGGATGTGATGGAGCATTGCCATGCCGCAGCCTGTGGCAACATCTGGCAGTCGAACATCAACATCTGCGGTACGCCGAACGGCTATTATGTCTATAGTTTTGTGGGTACCAGTATCAGCAACTGCTATTACAAGGGAACCTTCTGGGATAAGAACAGGCAGATGACTTTGTTCCGTGCGCAGACCGATTTCAACGGCGAGAAATATGCCAAAGACTGGCAGTTGGCAAACAATAGGAATATCCTGGTAGCCAATGTCTTCAATGCCACCAGTCACTGGCGTGTGGTAGCCATAGAAGATGGCAAGGAATATCTGATGCGCCGCATCAGCAGCAAAGGTCAGGATGCCTTTGCAGCCGGCTATCATCATAAGTACAGCGAGAGTGTATCCTATCGGTTCGTGAGCAAGGGAAATGGTTATCTCATCATGAACCACCTTTATTATTATACTCCAAGGAATCCGAATGCCAGAATCATCATCAAGGCATCCGATCCTTACGGAAATACCTATACGGCATCAAGCGATGAGGTAACGACAGAGCCTTTCGCCAACTTTGCCCATTATTACGAAAAAGAGTATAAGGAATATAAGAATAAGAAAGACAAGATGTTGCGCGATTCTTTGTTGAACAGACAGAAAGATACGATTGCTGCAAGAAAGAAAGATTCTGCAGCAGCACAAAAATAAAAGGCTTGGGAGTTATTGCAACTTCCAAGCCTTTTTTTATTTTATATCATACATTTTTTACTTGTTCAGTTTCCAGGTAACACCATCTTTGGTGTCCTTTACCTCGAAGCCAGCTTCAGCCAGGGCATCGCGAATTTGGTCGCTGGTAGCCCAGTCCTTGGCCGCCTTTGCCTTGGCACGGAGGTCGAGAACCATATCCACTACCTTGCCATAAGCCTCTTCACGGGCATCATTGTTGGCTCCCTTCTCGCTCTTCAAGCCGAGCAGGTCGAAGGTGAAGAGATGCATGGTATCTGAAAGTTCCTTCAGGTCTTCGGCAGAGATGTTTGCCTTGTGGTCGAGGGCTGTGTTGATTACGTGGCAAGCCTCGAAGAGGTAGCTGATGACAAGCTGAGTCTGGAAGTCATCGTTCATCGCATCGTAGCAGCGCTGGCGCAATTCGCTTACGAACTTCTTCACCTGCTCATCGCTCTGCTTAGCCACAGGCACACGCTCCAGGTCGTTCAAACCATTCATCAGGCGCTCCAATCCCTTCTGGCTAGCCTTCAAGGCATCGTTAGAGAAATCTACGGTGCTGCGATAGTGAGCAGAGAGGATGAAGAAACGGATGGTCATTGGCGAATAAGCCTGCTCCAGACTGTCGTGATTGCCAGTGAAGAACTGCTCCAAAGTGATGAAGTTGCCAAGACTCTTACCCATCTTCTGACCGTTGATGGTAATCATATTGTTGTGCATCCAGTAATGAACCATCTGGTCGCCCTGAGAAGCCACAGCCTGCGCAATCTCGCACTCGTGGTGAGGGAAAATCAAATCCATGCCACCACCGTGAATATCAAAGTGGCTGCCCAAGTATTTACGTCCCATCGCAGTACACTCGCAGTGCCATCCTGGGAAACCATCGCTCCAAGGACTAGGCCAGCGCATGATATGCTCAGGTGAAGCCTTCTTCCAAAGGGCGAAGTCAGCCTGGTTCTTCTTCTCGCCGATACCAGCCAGCTCGCGGCTCTCGTTGATAACGTTCTCCAGGTTACGTCCGGAGAGGATACCGTATTTATGATCCTTGTTATACTTCTCGATGTCGAAGTAGATAGAGCCATTGCTCTCGTAGGCATAGCCATTGTCCAGGATTTCCTGAACCAGTTTCTCCTGCTCTATGATATGGCCTGTGGCATGAGGCTCGATGCTAGGAGGGAGCACGTTCAGCGCCTCCATGGCATCATGGTAGCGGTTGGTGTAGTACTGCGCAATCTCCATTGGCTCCAGCTGCTCCAGGCGTGCCTTCTTCTCAATCTTGTCATCGCCCTCATCAGCATCGTGCTCCAAATGGCCCACGTCGGTAATATTTCTAACGTAGCGAACCTTATAGCCCAGGTGCTTGAGATAGCGGAAGAGTATATCGAATGTGATGGCAGGACGCGCATGACCGAGATGCGGATCGCCATACACGGTAGGGCCACAAACATACATGCCCACGTTAGGAGCGTGGAGCGGAGTGAATCTCTCTTTCGTACGAGTGAGAGTGTTGTAAATCAGTAATTTCTGTTCCATCTTGTATGAACCTTTCTTTTATATTATTTATATTTTTCTGCAAAGTTAACTCATTTTTCTGACATATCCGCCAAATCATCCGCAAAATGTTATTAAATACCTCGAAAATACCACTTTTATCTTAGAAAAAGAGAGAGAATATCAGGAGAAAGACTTTTGCAAGCAGGCTCTGCCCCCTACGCCCTACCTACCTTTCAGGGCGCATGGATGCCAGCCTTATTTTTGCATAAAGCAAGTGAAATCTGCATATCTATTCACGAATTGTAAGTAATTTGCCTATTATCTGTATAAAATCATCAAATTATTAGCTTATATCAAAAATAATATGTAACTTTGCAACCGCAAACAGTTATCAATTATCAAGAAGGCGGCTATAAGTTCCGCTAATGAGTATTAAGTTAGAAGAAAATGGCATATATTAGATTAAGCGCTGCTGAAGCAGCAGCGATGATTAACGATCAAGATACAATCGGATTGAGTGGTTTTACACCAAACGGCGTGCCTAAGGCCACCTTCCGCGAACTCTCCAAGAGAGCCGTGGCTGAGCATGAGGCGGGCAGACCTTTCCAGGTGGGCATCTTGACAGGAGCTTCTACTTCGCAGAGTATTGAAGGTGACATGGCAGCAGCCCATGCCATCAAGTTCCGTGCGCCATTTTCTACCAACAAGGATTTTAGAACTCACACCAACCTGGGCGAGATAGATTATGAGGATATGCATCTCGGTCACATGGCTGAGCGTCTGCGCCGTGGTTTCTATGGCGAGATAGACCTTGCCATCATCGAGGTTTCCGATTTGGAAGAAGGCGAAACCACCTGCAAGGCATTCCTTACCTCTGCCGGCGGTATCGTTCCTACCATCGCACGACTCGCCAAGAAGGTGCTCATCGAGAAGAATACTTTCCATAGTCCAGCTTCCCGCTATCTTCACGATGTGTATGAGATAGCAGAATGCCCATTCCGCACCCCTATCCCAATCTTGAATGTGGGCGATAGAATCGGTAAGGAGTATGTGGAGATTGATGCGCATAAGATTATCGGTGTGGTGGAATGCAACATCCCGGAGGAGGCGCGTGCCTTCAAGCCACTCGATCCTGTAACCGAGCAGATGGGACACAATGTGGCTGATTTCTTGGTCAGCGACCTGAAGAAGGGACATATTCCTTCTCAGTTCCTGCCTTTGCAGAGCGGTGTGGGCGTAACTTCCAATGCTGTTCTTGAGGCATTGGGACAGAATCCTAACGTACCTGTGTTCAGCGTCTATACCGAGGTGGTTCAGGATGCCGTGGTAAAATACATGCGCGAGGGAAGAATCAAGGATGCTTCCTGCTCTTCGCTCACCGTAACCAATGATACATTGAAAGAGGTGTATGATGATATTGATTACTTCAAGAAGCATCTCACCATCCGCCAGAGCGAGATTTCCAACTCTCCGGAGGTCATCCGCCGACTGGGTGTCATCGCCATGAACACCGCCATCGAGTGCGATATCTATGGCAACGAGAACTCCAGCCACATCTGCGGCAGCAAGCTGATGAATGGTATTGGAGGTTCCTGCGATTACGAGCGCAATGGTTACATTTCTATCTTCACCACGCAGAGTACCACCAAGAATGGTTGTATCTCTGCCATCGTTCCGATGTGCAGTCATGTGGATAGCACTGAGCATGATGTGGATGTCATCGTTACCGAGCAGGGAGTAGCCGATCTTCGTGGCAAGGGTCCTTTGCGCCGTGCCAAGGAGATTATCGAAAACTGTGCGCACCCAGATTATCGCCCTATGCTCCGTGAGTATCTGAAATTCGCAGAGAAGGGACACGAGCCACAGAGCATGCGTGCCGCCCTCGCCATGCACGATACCTTCCTGAAGAAGGGTGATATGAGATTGACAGATTTTGGAGAATATCTGAAATAAGAAAATCCCCGATAAAGCCTGGCTGCTTTATCGGGGATTATTGTATTGATAACCTGATTTTTGTTTATAACTTCAGAAGTTTAGCGAATTCCCAAACCACGATGCCGGCTGTTACGCTGACATTCAGGGAATGCTTGGTGCCAAACTGTGGAATCTCCAGGCAGCCATCGCTCATATCCACGATGTTCTGCTTCACACCCTTTACTTCGTTGCCGAAGATAACGGCGTAGCCTTTAGGGAGGGAAGAATTCTCCTGCTTTTCGGATTCTTTCTCCTGTTTGAAAAGCTCCTTATGAGCCTCGGGCAGGTTCTGAAGCTTGGTAGAACCCTCTACCTGCTCGATGCTATACACAAAGTAGCCTTTCTGCTTCAGCTTTTCTACAGCCTCTTCGGTGGTCTTGAAGTACTCCCAATCCACGCTGTCTTCGCCGCCCAGTGCCGTCTTGTGGATTTCGGTATTGGGAGGAGTGGCGGTGATACCGCAAAGATACACCGCCTCTATACGGAAGGCATCGCAGGAGCGGAACACGCTTCCCACATTATATAATGATCGCACATCATCCAGGACTACTATCAATGGAAGCTTCTCTGCCTCCTTGAATTCCTCCAGCGTGAGGCGATTCATCTCTATCGTTCTTAATTTACGCATAGTTATTCTGAAATGAGGGGGCTATCCCCTACTCTTTTGTATATTTATGCCTCAGCCTCCTTGGTTTTATAGGCCAGAGCATACATGCGAATCTGCTTGATCATCGCCAAGAGACCATTGCTGCGGGTTGGACTCAGGTGATCTTTCAAGCCAATCTTCTCTACGAAATAGAGGTCGGTATCCATAATCTCTGTTGGAGTATGACCGCTCAATACACGAATCAGGAGGGCGATGATTCCCTTTACGATAAGAGCATCGCTATCGGCTGTAAATACGAGCTTGCCATCCTCGTAGTCGCATTGCAACCATACGCGGCTCTGGCAGCCGTCTATAAGGTTCTGTTCGTTCTTGTATTTCTCGTCGAGAGGAGCCAACTCGTTGCCCAAGTCGATGAGCATCTGATACTTATCCATCCAGTCGGAGAAATCCTGGAACTCCTCTACCACTTCATCCTGCAATTCATTAATTGTTGCCATTATTTTATTTCTTTAATTTCGTTTACTGTAATCAACTTATAGAGCTTATCGTTAGGGCGCACCTTATCCGGTACAGGGATAGATACTCTCCAACCCTGCTGCGCTGTTTCCACAGGCTTCAGGTCGTAGCGGATTTCATCAGCATTGAGATACATCACGCCGGTGGTGTTACCTGTAATCAGAAGTTTCTCGCCCTTGTCGAAGGTAGAAGCTTCTACGGCAACCTCTGCCACGCCCAGCTTGGAGAAGTATTTCATCACCTTGCCCACGAGCACCTTCTTCTCGGTAGCCACAGAACCATAGTGCTTGTTCCACTCGCCGAGGGTCTGACCTTGGTAGTAACCATCCCAGAAACCGCGGTTGAATACGGTGGCAAGTCTTTCATCCCATTCATCCTTCTTCTCTTCGGTAAAGGTGCCGTCCAGCACGGCGGCTATCGCCTCCTTGTAGCACTTCACTACGGTATATACGTATTCAGGTCCACGGGCACGACCCTCAATCTTGAAGACGCGAACGCCGGCATCCATCATGCGGTCGATGAAGCGGATGGTCTTCAAGTCCTTCGGACTCATTACATACTTGTTGTCTATTTCCAGCTGGTTGCCGGTTTCGTTATCCGTAACGGTATAGCTGCGGCGGCAAATCTGAACGCATTCGCCACGGTTGGCAGAGCGGTTGGCATTGGCGAGGCTCATGTAGCACTTGCCTGATACCGCCATGCACAGGGCACCATGGCAGAACATTTCGATGCGAATCTGCTTGCCCATAGGGCCGCAGATATTCTGCTGCTCTATCTGCTCATGGATATGCTTCACCTGGTCCATGTTTAATTCACGTGCCAGAACGGAAACATCCGCAAAGCGTGCATAAAACTTCAAAGCCTCTGTGTTAGAGATATTTAACTGTGTGGAAAGATGTACTTCCTCACCTACTTCATTGCAATAGCTCATCACAGCCACATCGCTGGCGATGACGGCAGAGATGCCAGCCTCCTTGGCAGCATCAATGATTTCCTTCATCGTAGGGATGTCGTTGTCGTAAATCACTGTATTGACGGTGAGGTAAGTCTTGATGCCATGTTCGTTGCAGGTGGCAGCAATCTCACGCAGGTCGTCGATCGTAAAATGATTGGCAGAATGTGAACGCATGTTCAACTTGCCGATTCCGAAATATACGGAGTCGGCACCAGCCTGAATAGCGGCAGCCAAAGACTCGCGCGAGCCCACAGGTGCCATCACCTCAAATTCGTTTATCTTTGTATTCATGAATGCAAATTTCTATTTTGGGTACAAAGGTACTGCTTTTCTTTGAAAAATCATACTAAAAGGCGCATAAAGATATATAATAAGGTATAAAAACAAAAATAGTAGCCACTAAAACCTGATATTTTAGCTGGCTACTATCTATTTCTAGAATGCCTTGGCATGAACGCATTTCATGTTCTTTTCCAGTTGGGAAGTTGAGCTGGCACCTACCAGTACGCTGGTTACGCCTTTCTGGTGGAGAATCCACGCCAGTGCCATCTCGGCGAGGGTTTCGCCTCGTTCGCCGGCTTCCGCATTCCATTGCTTCAACTGCTCCAGGAGTTCCGGAGTCAGGGCGCTGTGCTTCAGGAAGTGCTCCTTTGCCATGCGGCTATCGGCTGGGATGCCGTTGAGATAGCGGTCGGTGAGGAGACCTTGGGCGAGGGGAGAGAAGGAGATGAATCCGATGCCGTTTTCGTGGCAGTAGTCGAGGGTTTCGTTCTCCTGTGGCGCACGGTCGAGCATGTTGAGTCTGTCCTGGAAGATGAGCAGCGGACAGTCGCGCTCCTTCAGGTATTTATCTGCGAACTTCAGGGCTTCCAGTGGCCATCGGCTGATACCGAGATAGAGTGCCTTGCCCTGCTTCACGATATCTACCATAGCCTGGAGGGTTTCCTCGAGTGGGGTATTCGGGTCGTAGCGATGACTGTAGAAGAGATCCACATAGTCCAGATTCATGCGCTTGAGACTCTGGTCGAGGCTCGCCATCAGATACTTGCGAGAGCCCCAGTTGCCGTAAGGACCTTCCCACATATCGTATCCCGCCTTGGTAGAGATGAAGAGTTCGTCGCGATAAGGCAGGAAATCATCCTTCATCAGTCTGCCCATGGTTTCCTCGGCACTTCCGTATGGAGGACCATAGTTGTTGGCAAGGTCGAAGTGGGTGATTCCGTGGTCGAAGGCATAATGGGTGATGGCACGGCTTCTCTCGTAAGGATCCACTCCTCCGAAGTTGTGCCAGAATCCCAGACTAACCTTAGGCAGCAAGACTCCGCTCTTGCCGCATCTCTTGTAAAGTGCCTCTGCATCGCCATAGCGATTGGCATCGGCTGTGTAGATTCCTTTTAAGTCCATAATTCCTATTTATTTTATGTTTGAATATTATCAGAACTGAATGTAGGGGTCTTAGGCTCTCCCTATTCTGCAGCAAAGGTATTGCTTTTTTTTAAAAATGGGTGGAAAGTGGCTCTTAAAAATGTGTAAAACTTCATAATGTAAACCATCATTTATATAAATGGCGGTTTACATTTGTGCATCTTTTAGATTTTCCACCAAAAAACTTGCGGGTTTCAAATATAATATGTATCTTTGCATCCGGAGATTATGAAATCTTCGTTACGTAAAATTCATAATTCAGTAAATGCTTATGGTACAGACTAATCCGTTTCTCATAGAAGGGTATTTATCCCCAGAATTCTTCTGTGACAGGGTAGAAGAAACCGCCTTGCTTACACGGCATCTAACCAACCGATGCAATGTGGCATTGATAGCACCACGACGATTGGGAAAGTCGGGGTTGATTTATCATTGTTTCTATCAGAAGGAAATCCGGGAGCAGTATCATTGCATATATATTGATATTTACGATACCAAAAATCTCGGGGAGTTTGTTTATGCTTTGGGCAAGGGGATTCTTGCTGCATTGAAACCCAAGGGCAGAAAGGTGTGGGAGTTCTTCCTGAATATGCTTCAGTCGCTGAAATCTACCATTTCTTTCGATATCAACGGAAATCCGGAATGGAGCGTGGGCATCGGAGATATTCAGTCGCCTGATATTACGCTGGATGAGATCTTTGCCTATCTTTCCCAGGCAGATAAGCCTTGCCTGATAGCCATTGATGAATTCCAGACCATTGCCGGTTATCCTGAGAAAACGGTGGAGGCTACGTTGCGCAAGCGCATCCAGAACTGTCATAACGCTAACTTCATCTTCTCTGGTTCCAAGCGCCACATGATGGCACTGATGTTTACCTCCAGGTCACGTCCTTTCTATCACAGTTCGAGCATCATGGGATTGGAGGCTATCAACGAACAGACCTATCTGGAGTTTGCCAACCATCATCTGTCTAAGATCAACAAGGAGATTTCTGCGGAAGCGTTCTCCTATCTTTATCATCGTTTTGATGGCATTACCTGGTATATTCAGTATGTGCTCAACATGCTCTATACTTCGATTTCAGATTCCAGGGTTCTGGGAAAAGAGGATGTGGAATATTGCATAGAGAGCATTCTTTTGCAGCATCGCTTTGCCTATCAGGCTTTGCTGTTCCAGCTTACCAGCAAGCAGAAGCAGGTGCTCATCGCCATAGCCAGGGAGGGAAGTCCTTCCTCGCTGATGTCGCAGGAATTCCTGCATAAATATCGTCTGGGTGCCAGTACCGTGCAGGGGGCCGTGAAGACCTTGCTCGAAAGAGATTTTATCACGCAGGATGAGGGAGTATATCAGCTATGCGATAAGTTTCTGAAATTAAGTTTAAAGGAAGGGATATAGGGCATTTATAACAGATAAGCCACAGATAAGCTGTTGTCTGATTATTTCGGCAGCGAGATGGTGAACTCCGACCACTTGTCTTTCTCGCTCTTCACACTTATCTTGCCGCTATGGGCGTTGATTACCTGCAGCACGTAGTTCAGACCGATGCCGAAACCGCCACGAGTCTTCCGGGCATCCTTTTCGTGCTCAGCGGCGCGCTCAAAGCGGTTGAAGATGGTCTTCAGTTCGCTCTTGGCTATGCCGATACCCTCATCAAAAACCTTGATATATACGTTCTTGTCATCCTCCAGGGTGGAAATCTCAATGTTGATTTCCTCCTTCGAGTACTTGGTGGCGTTATCTACCAGATTGCTGATCGCCTCCTTCAGATATTCCTCGTCGGCTAGGGCAGAGGTGGCTCCAAACCGGGTGATGATATGGATTGGTTTCGCTGATTTCGCCTTGTATTTATCCACCACATCCTCTATCATCGTTTCCAAATCTACTTCCGCCTTCTGAATATGCAGCTTGCCGTGCTCCAGCTTCGAGATGGTGAGCAGGCGGTTGATGAGGGCAAGCAGATGCTGCGCCTCGTCTTCTACGATACAGAAATATTTCTCCTTCATTTCCGGCTTCTTCTCCAGTACGCCGCTGTGCAGATACTTGGTTCCCATGATGATGGAGGTGAGCGGCGACTTCATGTCGTGAACCATCGCATAGGAGAAGTCCTCGCGCAGCAGTCGCACCCTTTCCTGCTCATCGATGTAGTTGATCTGGTCGATGAGGCTCAGGATGATTACCACCGTGGTAAGGAGCGAAGTGAGAACCGTGAACTTGCTTTCGTAGAAGGCAGCGAGCAATGCCTGTGCCCTGACATCCGGTGCCAGGTTCCAGGGTGTCTCATATCCCATCTGGTGAACGGTCATCTGCAGCGAGTTCCACATCCAGAACAGCTGCATGCAGAGCACGGCAATCAGTGCCGTGGTGCTGAGTGCCTTGGCTCTATTCGTCTTCATCTTTCACAAGCATTTCAGGCAGTTTCCTGTTCAGGGCAGCGAATCCGCCTATGGTTAATGCCGTACCGGCTATCAGGAGCAATATGCCGAGCACTTTCGATTCAAAATGGAAGGGAACCAGATTGGATACGAAATAGAGCACGATGAGAATGATGGTGCTGCGCGTCTTGCTGTATATCCAGCTGCAATAGCAGAGGGTGATAAAACCTTGCACGGTCAGATCTACATTGATATCACCACTGGGTGTTACCGACATCATGCTGGCAGGCAGCATCATAATCGAGAGCGTGAGCAGCTGCACCCATCTCTTCTTGCCGCAGCGGATCAGTTCTTCCTGAATGGCGCCGAAGAAGATGTAGGCAGATATAAACGATCCGATGATATTGTAAGGCAGGAAGCCGAGATAGCTTATCTCCATCATCTGTTTGGGCAGGAAGTCGAGATGGAAGAGGTTCATGATGGAATAGAAGACCATGGTGAAGCCCAGAATCGGCATGGTGCAAATGGTCATCGCCTTCCATTTGGCGGCAGGAATCACCTTTCCAAGCGAGAACCTGGAGAATTTGTAATGTCCGAAGGTGAACCATACGATGAGTATGCCCAGAAATCCGATGACTAACATAAACGGATAGATGGATTCTTCCAGACCTTCTATCTGCTGGCTGTGGGAGCCCGAAGGGATGTTCAGTGCCATGTAGAGTCCCACCAGGAATCCTCCCAGGAAGATGGTGCTGAGATATTCTGCCAGGAACAGTATGTAGTATAATATCGCTTTCAGCATAATGATGTCTTTTCTGTCTTTTTTTCTTTATTCTAATTTGATTCTCGTATAATGTTATGCGGGGGTAGGGAAATGCTCATTCTGCGATGAGCTTGAATCCCACTCCTCTGATGGTTTTCAGTTCTACGGCAGGCTCGTCTTCCAGTGCCGTGCGGATTTTCTTGATGAAAACATCCAGGCTTCTGGAAGCGAAATAATCCTTGTCTTCCACGCCCCAGAAGCGGCTCAGTACGGCTTCGCGGCGCACCACCTCGTTCTTGTTTACCGCCAGGAGTTCGAGAATCTTTGCTTCTCGGGCTGTAAGCATCTTTTCGCTGCCTTCCTGCGTATCTTTCAGGGTGGCGTGGTTGGCATCCAGTGTATATTTTCCCAGTTTGATCTGGCAGCTGGCATTCTCGCTGCGCTTTCCGGCTTTCAGCTGGATGAGGCTATGTATGTGGGCGTCAAGCTCTTCGGGAATGAAAGGCTTCTTGATATAGTTGTTGGCTCCTGCGGCATACCCCGCCTTCAGATCCTTGGGCGAAGTGAGACCGGTGGTAAAAAGGATGATGGTTTCTCCATCCACCTCTCGGATGTTCTTCACCATCTCGATGCCGTCCATAATGGGCATGTCGATATCCGATACGATGACGTCTGGCTGAAAGTCTCTCCACGCCTTCAGTCCTTCCTTGCCGTTAACGGCGGTTTTCACTTCATATCCTCCGATGATATCCTCGAAGCAGCTTTTCTCCATATAGGCGAGGTTTTCATCATCCTCAACTAGGAGTAACTTAGTATCAGCCATAATCTTATCCGTTTTTGATGATTACGGGAGCCAAATCAGCCATTGTCTCCTTTTCCGCTGCAAAGATACATCTTTTTTGTGAAAAAGCCATATTAAAAGTGGGAGATTAACTTAAAGATAACGTTGGCGCCTTATCTCAGAATGACAGTGCAAAGATACGGCTTTTTGGGGGAACCACCAAATTTTGGGTGGCGATAAGGGGCGATTTTCAGCAGTTTTCAATTTGTAACTGCATTAATAATTCTAACTCGCTCTAAATTGGACTTTGATTGAAAATCAAGAAGTTGGGCGTTTGCCTATATTATATAGGTAACAATATGGAAACGAGCGGACTTCTGCTCGTTTCTGTATTTTGC
>SKED01000523.1_pt1 | contig 42351 bp, 40 predicted proteins | sample 4826651 | NCBI WGS metagenome assembly SKED01 (sample SAMN11008818, study PRJNA524170) | human gut metagenome | biome: Human fecal sample; material: Feces; isolation source: fecal sample from pouch patient p19 | host: Homo sapiens | place: Israel: Tel-Aviv | collected 2016-06-28 | reverse complement strand
CTTGTAGTGCGCCTGTTGTAATAAAAGGCACAATTCATCCATGTTGTGCGGGGATAAGGTTTCTGTGTACATTTGGCGGGCAGCATCGGGCAGCTTGTGTGCCTCGTCCACTACCAGTGCCTGATAGCTGCGCAGGAGCAGAGGTCTATCTTCAAGTCGGTGCGATGCGTCTGCCAGCAGATAATTGTGATTGCAAATTTGGATATCGGGCTTCATGGAATCGCGCAAATACTGCTGGTAGCGGCAATCCAAGCGCATAAAGCAATCGCGCGGGCAGGACTGCGGCACACAAATGCGGCAGCGGTCATAGCGGGAGAGTTCCGGGATATGATCCATGTCCAAAATATTTTCTGCAATGTGCAAGCTGTTTCGTTGCCTTTTTCTGCTTGGCTGCACCAGCGATGCTCTTTCGGCAAGACGGGCATCGCAGACAAAACGCTCTTTGCCCTTACGGATAACGGCTGTGATGGGTGCGGTGATGATACCTTCGTCCAGCAAGACAGCGGACAGGTCGGGCAGATACTCAGTAAGGATAGCGTCCTGCAAGGCAACGCTGGAAGTGGAGATAACGATGGGCAGTTTCATCCGTTCGGGGCGATGCATCTGCCAAAGGATACAGCCCACGAGGTAAGCCAGCGTTTTGCCGGTGCCTACGCCTGCTTCGCACAGGGAAATTTCCTTATTATATAAGGTATCTAAAACTTCATGGCAAAGCGCGAGTTGTTCCTCACGCACCGCCATACCGTGCCGGGGCAAAATATCCCGGAAAATTTTCTCGGCCATACGGTGGGATTCCGCATAGCCTGTCGGATAGGTTTGCATAGGTTTACACCTCTGTTTTCCATCCCGTTTAAAGCAAAATGATGGGCAGCAGGCGCTTGGGGTCCTGCTGCCCACGATTTGCCCTAAACGGCAAAAGTAGATAGTTAAGTAAGTGTGCCACATTTGCCGCCCGCACCCCTGACACCGGGAACACAACAGGCAGGGTGTTGGCACACCCGTTCACTGACTCCGCCGGAGTCTTACTGCTTACAACTCCGGCTCGGTCACCCCCTCTGACGCTGGAGGCCGCTGGCGTATCATTATGGTCTTTCCCGCCACAATTCTGGTTTGCCAGACCGCCCACTGGGGCTTGCCGGGAAAGGAACGTACCTGTTATGCTGGGTATTCGGTTGTCAAGGTGCAAGACGATGATTATTTATCATCGATCAGAGCCAAGTCTCGAAGGATTGACCGTATGTAAACGCGTTCTTCTTCTGGAACTATATACATAATTCTCAATAACGCCGCCGTTTCATCCGGGTCAAGGAATCTAAGGTTTTTTCTTTTAGTTTCCAACTTAATTCCACCATTCGGCCCAGTTTGTGACGATATGCGGTAACTCAGTGATAATACATCGACATCATTTCGGATTGTCGCGTAAGATACTCCAAACCGCACTGCCAAGGGTCGTATTTTGACATAATCATCTGCGAAATATAAAATTCCAATGATTTCACGGCGGCGTGCCGGAGTATCTATCACTCAGTCACCTCCTTCCTGCTGGCTCTATATTCAGCCTACTACCGATTGTGCTAAAAACCCCCGCACAATCCTAAAATTTTCTGAAATTTTTCTGCTCTGCTCATATCCAAAGAAAACAGGTCATGCGTTTGCTATAAACGCATGACCTGTTTTCTTTACTAGATGTACGGTTTCTGTTTTGAAATGGTTACAAGTTCTTTTCTTGTATTTCTATCCCTATGAAGTTTCTTTCACGACCTATTTTGTATAAAAAAAGCCCATAACAAACACTCATGGGTCTATTTATAGCACTATTTAGCCCTCAAATATTGCGTTCGAAACTGATACCCTTATTTTGAGGTGATTATTATGCAAGATATTTATATTTCCATCGGCCAAAACATCCGCCGTCGGCGTAAAGAAAAGCACTTGACTCAGGAGTCCCTAGCCGCAAATGTCGAAACATCTGCACAATATATCAGCCGTATTGAGCGCGGGCAAGTTTGTCCATCTCTCGAATTTTTATATAGACTATCTGCCGCACTGGAATGCCCTATTTATTCTTTACTGCCATCCACTGTACCCAGCGCTTCTACCAGTTTCTTTTCTCAGGAGCTTGCCAGTCAACTCAACAGTTGTACTCCGCAACAGCAACAGTTTTTGATGAGCTTTATTTCTTGGTTTTTCCAACAGTCAACTCCATTTAGTGAATAAACCAATCTTATAGAAGGAATATTGATGCTTGCACTATATATTTCTCTGCTGGATACTGAAGAGCAGATAAGCAAATTCGAACATATCTACAAAAAATATCGTGGTATCATGTTCTATACTGCCAAAGGTGTCCTGCAAGATTCTTATTTGGCAGAAGATGCTGTCCATGAAACCTTTTTGGATAGAATACGGATTATAGATAGTATACGCGCCAACAATGAAAAGGAACTATCGCAATTTTTAAGAGTTCTGACCCATCACAAAGCTGTTGATATGGTTCGCAAGTGTACCCGCCAAAAGAAATCTGATACCGAAATCGAAGATCTCGATCTTTCAAAGTCAGATGTAAATGTGGAAACCATTGTACTCGATAAAATCGACTATGAAAATATGCTTTTGCTTGTTCAGTCCATGGACGAGAAATGCAAGACACCGCTTCTTCTAAAAGTTCAGGGCTACAAGGTCAGCGAGATTGCCGATTTTCTCAACATTTCTCCCGGAAATGTAAAAGTTCGTCTGCACAGAGCGCGTAAAATCATTCTGACCGGATTGGAGGAAAATGGTAATGAATGATGACAAAATCCGTATTTCCCCAGACGCTCTTATCGCAATGATCGTAACCGAAGCACTGGATCGAGAACTTGAACAGATGCCGAGCCTGGAAGAGATGAATGAAGACTTTCATCCATCAGAAAGGTTTCAGCGGAAGATAGAATCCCTTGTCCGTGAAACAAAACGAAAGGCGGAGCGAGAGAAGTTTCTTTCGAACATCAAATGATTCTTCATTACACTTACTGCTGCTATTTCCATCTTTTCGTGTACCATGCTCCCTGTAAAAGCCGTGCGTGAGGCTGTTATTACAACACTTATTGAGTGGCACGATAAGTTTGTATCAGTCTTATATGTTAATGATGAATCTTCTGTCACTACATTTCATATAACGCCGTTATATATTCCTAACGGCTTTTCACCAGTAGAAACTCCCGATGAAAACAGTGGTTTCTATTACGCTCAGTTTAGTGATTCGCATAATAACTGGTTTGATATACTAGTTATTCCTATCGAGAATACGCAAGAGACATTTTTAGATAATGAGTTTTCAACGTATTACTCCATAAATTGTAATGGCATCCAAGCCATCTGGGGCATTATGAGCGATGGATCTAACACCTTGCTTTGGGAGCGTGGTACACTTTCTTTTCAAGTCTGCGGAAATCTCGATTTGACAGAACTCATTAAAATATCTGAGAAAATAGGGGTTGAATAATTTTTCTTGTAACCTTTTGCTCTTCTATACCGAATACATCTACAAGAGGTTCACGTAAAGGAGTAAAATACATGAAAAAGAAACTTTGTGCTACATTCCTCACACTTTTAGCGCTTATGGTTTTCGCCACATCTGTATTTGCCGCCGAAGCACGTTGGCGTAATGTTACGAAAATAACCCCCATCATCTTAGCCAGCACTAATACTTATTCTAGTGTCATCAATGGTTTGGAAGGCACAACAAAAATCGACTGTACGCTTATTCTTTACGAAAAGAATCAATCTGGAACATATTCCGAAATCTCCCGTTGTTCTTCCACCCGTTATGGGCAAAAAGGCACATTTTCTGGTACAGCCAACATTAAATCTGGCACAACATACAAGCTAGAAACTATCGCAACCGTTACATGTAATGGTTCAGATGAAACTGTCAGCACTACTTTTGAAAAGAAGTGCTAATTTCCCCATCATAATATCAAAATAAGAACCTCTTAGAATCCTCGGCTTCTGCAGCCGAGGATTTTTTTGTTTATTCTGTAACCAAATGTCGATTGCAAGCGGATTACAGTGTACTTCAAGCAAAATGATTATTTCACGGGAGGAAAATTCGTGCTGGTTTTCTATCTTGCCGCAATCGATAACGATGAAAGCAAAAACAAATTCGAATACATATACCACAAATATTATCGGTTTATGCTGCGAACCGCATCATCAATCATTCGGGATTCCTCTCTTGCGGAGGATGCAGTACACGAGACCTTTGTCCAGCTTCTCAAGGAAATTGATTCACTAAGAATCGACAATGAAAAGTCTCTCCAATCCTATTTATATATCCTAACTCGTGAGCGAACGATTGACTTTCTTCGAAAATGGGAGCGACGACGAGGTGTTCTGACGGACTATGAAAATCGCTCCTCCAGCTTTGACAATTTTAAGGAGCCGGAAGAAATTGCATTGACAAATCTACAGCTAAACAACGCAGTCAGCATTCTTTCCGATATGCCTTCAATTTACCGTCGAACCTTAGTCCTGCGCGTGAAGGGTTACTCTATTCGTGAGATCGCGCAAATCACAAATTCGAGTGAATCAAACGTTAAAACCCGTATACATCGGGCGCGCGCTATTTTACTTAAATCGTTCGACACCTAACACAAAAATATTTTTGATTTCGGTTTACATTTGCAGATGATTTTTCTCTTTTCCCTTTCAGGAGGGGAAGAAGAAAATGAAATCATCTCTTTACGCTTGTATTCAGGATATTCAAAATGGTGACCGTGAGCAGGCACTCGCTCTTTTGGAGAAGTTTTCTCCACTGCTCAAGAAATATGCATTCTTCCTGCAATCAGAGGATGCGTTGCCGGATTTCCAATGTTTCTTACTAGCGTTCGCCAAAAATTTACAACTCAATGAGTTGACTATAAGCACAGACGGTGCTATCATTAGCTATATCAATAAGGCAATATATCATCATTATATCGCACTTTCTAAGGCGAAGCGCCATCAACTTCCCACTGTTTCGATTGAAAGCCAAACTGACTACGATCCTTTGCAGTTTGATACCGCATTCAGCGAATCCGATACATATAATAATCTCTTGCTGCTTGATCTTAAACGTGCGCTAAGTACCGAAGAGTATCATGTCATTTATGACCATTACTTCCGTCAATATAGCATCCAAGAAATCGCCACAAGAGACAATAAGTCTCGACAGGCCATAAACAAATGCAAAAAGACCGCAATCGCAAAATTGAGACGCTATTTTGGCGTCATATCATAGCTATCAACGATCCACCCTATTTTTTGACTTTTCGTAAACCATTTTGAATACTGATACTCATTTTTTGAACATTCCATGCACATCTTCGTATTTTCCCTACAAACGTCCTTTTTCCGTTTGTGGTTAGATATTATTGAAGGAGGATTTCGATTATGACTCAGAAAAGCACAAAAGCCATTCTTTCTATTGCATTATGCACTTGCTTACTGTCGGGATGCAGCATTTCTATTACACCTGCATCGTCCTCGGCATCATCCACTCCTTTATCAAATTCAGAAAACAATTCGGACACAAATTCGACGGATACATCCGCTTCAGCACCCCCATCTCCAACTCCTGCTGCCACGGCTTCCGTTGATGAACCTGTCGAGTCGGCATCTGGTGATGTGCTTCCGGAGAGTACTCCCGCCCAAAATGAACAAATTTCCGTATTTCCTGATAATGAAGCGCAAAAATCCGATCTTGCTTTATATACCCAAACTTTGGGACGTTTTTTCCATTCCCCTATGCAAAGCACCAAAGATATTCCTTTAGATTATTCTTTGTCATTCTTTTTGCTATACCAGACTTTTGAAAGAAACGGCGAGGGTTCTTCTTATACACAGAATTCCAATTTTTTCTGGGAAATTCCCGAAAGCGATATTCTGCAAACCGCCGATTTATATTTAGGGCTTTCTGATCTTTCTATTTCGAGTATAACCGAGTGGCCCTTTGGTGATCCACAAAACGGGACTTGCTATTACAGCCAAGAAACCTCTCTCCCCTACGGCGATATTACGGTAACAGATGTAACGTTCGATACGGCGGCTTCTGAAGCTCTAGTTTTTACAGAAACATCTGATAATCAATTTGAGGATTCCTCAAAACAAAAAAGCGCCTTAGTTTATCACTTCACTTACACTGATAATTCTGATGGGAATGTCGTTTATCAACTAGAGTCAATCACTTCCCAATGAATTTCCCATCATCAATCTTGTAAGACCGCTTTATCTTTTAACTGCCATCTAGCATAAGACAAGAGGCATCCCCCTTGTAGGAGAATGCCTCTTGTCTTATGCTAGGGCGTACTTTTTTCTATTAGAAGTACGCCATCGGGTTGATCCAATCACGATCAACATACCGATCAGTGCCCGTTTCAGGGTTCATATCGGTACTGTTAGCCTGCATAGCAAAGTGCAGATGAGCAGCCGAGGAATTGCCCGTATTCCCCATATAGCCAATGATCTGCCCCTTGGTGACATACTGTCCTACGCTTACGAGCGGTGCAGACTGCATGTGCATATAGATGGTTCGCAAATACGAGCCGCCATTGCTAGGTTTCGGGTTTGCGCTCTGGATAAAAACGCAGTTACCCATGGATGCGTTACCGGAGGTACCCTGAGAGGCATTCCAGTTAAATACGCGCTTAACCTTGCCAGAGCAGAATGCATAAATGGGATCGCCTTCAACACCAGCAGTCACTGCACCGATATCAATACCGGTATGTCCAGAGGAATAGGACTGGGTGATACGCGTAGACTTCGTCGGCCACACATAATCGCCCGTACTGCCGCCACCGCTGGACTGGGACGCGCAAAGCTGCCAAATCTGATTGTCTGCATTGGATGCATTTTCCCACGTCAGAGCAGCACCGCTCGAATTGGATGCCGGAGTCAGGTACAGGTTGTGGTTGATCATCTTGATACGGTACAGATTATTAGCTGCGTCAACGGTCAAAAGGTCAATCAAAGCATCGTTAAAGTTGCCAGAGACCGGATAGAAGTCACAAACACTCCCTGCTTTGGTTCCGTAAATGTTCAGACCATACGCATTGTTGAGGTCAGGAAGCAGCTGGCAACCACCGCTGACCTTGTGAACTTTAAGGCGCTGATCAGCAGAACCTGCTGCCGTATACAGCGTAGCCTTCTGGTGAGATGCGATGCTGCCATTGCCATAGCGGTTCAGCCAAAAACTGCTGTTGCCGCGATACGGACGAAAATAGTAAGATTGCTCAAAAGTGTAAGCCATGATTTTTTCACTCCTTCATTGAATTTTGTCCTTGCACCTCGTCAGGTGCTTTTGTGAACGTTCACTAAGTAAAGAGATTACTGCACCAATTTTGTAAACCCTAAAATCAAAAAAATCAGAAACCATTTATCGTGTTCGCTTTATCTACCAGTTCCTGCAGCTTTCCGGAAAGATAGGGGCCGGGGCATGCTGTAGCAGCGTACATACTGTGCCAGGTCAGATTTTTACCCTTAACCAATTTTCCGAGGTCATTGCGGCGGGCAATATCCGCAACCAGTGTAACCAGCGTCTGGAACGTCGTATCCGAAACAGGCCACTCCGGTGCGCCACCACTATTAGATGTCTCAATTGTTACTGCGCGGCAGTTTGCTTCCCAGTTGCCGTTCGTCCATGCCACATCACTTTCATGGACATACTGTCCGATATTCGTTTCAGAAACACCGTAGTGGGACGATCCTTTTCGACCTTCGCGCTGCCAAAGTGCGCCCAACGCCTCAATCGTCAGAATACTGGCACAATGGTGAATCGTGATTTCGGAAATAGTGCCGCCCTGCGCTTTGCGATTTTTAGTATAGTTATCCTTGTAGGCCGGGATAAATTTGGTAACCAACTTTGAGTCAGACGTGTCAGAGCCAGCGTCACTATCGCTACCATCGCTGCCGGTTCCGGGTTCAAGAATTGTAAACATCTGTTCTTTCTCGCCCGTGTAGGCCGTCCATTTCAGCGCTGTACCGTCCGCTGTCAAATAGGTATCCCGATCCCGCAGTTTAAGATAGTAGGTATCAGTCAGACCCTCTACCTGTACCGCAGTTATAACCGTGTCGATATCGTCTGCCGTGTTCAAGTGCCAAACAATGCAGTTGGCATTGCGCGTGTTGTAATTCAACGCGTACCAGCCTTCACCACGCTGCAAAACGATTCGGACATTGCCATTACCGCCGTAATTTTCCAGCGCCCAGCGCTGATCGGGATTGTTGGTGCGGTTAAACAGGTTGACTGCTTCACCATTTTTTACAGTACCATCTTCGTGGTTGCCCAGAACATTCACATACTTACCTGTTGCCACATTCTGCAGTTCATAGTAGTGGTTAAATTCGTATGCCATTTGTGATTCTCCTTTTTTGCTTTTTGAGCGGCCGCTCAAAAAGTAAAGAGAGCAAATCCTGCAAAATGTAAATTGAGTTTACATTTTGCGGAATTTGCTCTCTTTTGATAATAAATCTTATAAAAGGAGAATCCGAAGGATATGCAAACAGATTCCGTTGAAAAGGCCGCTGGCATCGGCGCAATCGGCCTATGGGCCGCATTGCATGGATGGCTTGGTTGGCTTGTTGTTCTCTATGCCGTCTGCATGATGCTGGATTGGGTAACAGGTACCGTTCTTGCTATAAAAAATGGTGTTTGGAGTTCCCACAAAGCAAGGCAGGGATTGTGGCATAAAGGTGGAAGCATTATAATGATTTTTGTCAGTGTGTTGACAGATATCCTGCTTGGATTGACATTAAATCATATTTCCGGACTTACGCTTCCTTTTAGTTATGATATGCTGCTTACGCCAATCGTTCTGTTTTGGTATATTGTATCCGAATTAGGCAGTATCCTCGAAAATGCCGAAAAGATGGGTGCTCCTATTCCGCCACTACTTAAAAATATTCTTGAAAAGATGCGTGACAGTAACGATGATAAGAATACTCCCTCGCTCTAGGTGCTCATTTTTTCTCATAAAACGCGCAAATGCCCATCGGCTTTTGAACCGATGGGCATTTGTGCGTTTTATGGCTTTCTATACAATGTACTTTATTTTTCTAGTTCGTGGTTTTATAGCCTCTTGAAGTTCGAATACTTATGCTTTGCCATATAGTTAACGGCCTCGGTAAAATTCCAATTTTGCCTTGCTGAAATATTTCCTTGATCCTTTCAATGTCATTCCTGTATCCAGAAGGACCTTGTAATTAGACATTTGTAGAATATGATCGCCGTTTATAAGGTAACTTTTATGGATTCGTAAGAATGCAGATGAAGCAAATTCATGTTCCGCTTCGTCCAATGTAGCATAGAACGACGGAGAGCCTTCCGGCGTTTGGCGTATGCCATCCAAATGGACAAGGACACAATGGTTTTTGCTTTCCAAATAGATGATGTCACGTTCTTCCTTTTCGTAGTCCGCCAGTATCCCTCTGATGGCTCTCTTTACTTTTTCCTCCTTGCCAGGAATTGCCTTCAAGTACTGCGTCCAAAGGGAACGTGCCGTTTCCCAATAGAGAATATCCCGTACAATGAGAGTGTACCTCGGATCATGTTCAACAAGCGGGAACCGATTATATCCGCAGGATAAACTGCACACTACACTATTGTGGGAATTGCAGTAATTGGGAAAAACAATGCAGTCGAAAGAACTATCTCTGCTGGCATCCAGCAACTGTTCCATATTCCAAAACTCATAAATACGACTGATACGGTCTGAAAGTCCTTTATCATGGTACAATATCGTCTTTATCGCTTCGATAGCAATCCCTTTCGGGTCACAAACTGCGATTATCATAAAAATCCACCTTATCTTACAAATATTATCCGTAAGATAAGGTGGATTGGTTTCATAAATTTGTGGAGTTTTTTTGCTGCCTGCTGAGCATCAGCTTTCCGGCCGCAGCATTGGCGAGCGTTGCGGCAATGAGAAGCCCCAGCGTGTTCCATTTGGCGAGGACATCCTTGGCACAGGGGTTCAGGGAAAAGCCGGTTTCTATGGCTTTGCCCACTGCGGGCAGCAAGCCGCCCCAGTAGGAAAAGTCGCTCCACCGGGCGGGGGTGATCCAGGGCGGGAGCAACCGTAGCAGGGCGGGCAGGACGAGCGCAAGCAGAAAAGCGCCGCCCAAAACAAACCAGCACGTTTCCTTTGGGCACCCCCTGCGCACCCGGCCGCCCAGGGTGCGGGCGGCGGCCAGCAGCACCAGCCCCGCCGGGCAGAGGGCATAGGCCGTCAGGGCGGCCATCCAGGGGAAAGGGAAATAGAGGGTCACCTGCTGTGCGATCCCCGCCGCACGCAAAAGCTGCTGCACCGTCTCCACCGGCGGCGCAGCGTAGCCGCCCCAAAACTCGATGTTGGAAAAGCCATGGTCAAGGCTTTCCCCGCACAGGGCCAGGCTGGCGCTGCTGCGAAAGAGCCCGCACACGCGGTAGATGTCTCCTTCTATCTCCAATTCCTGCCCCAGCACGTCCTCGCTGCCCCAGAGCTGCCACGCGGCAGCGGTTGAGACCGCGCATTTGCCATTCTCCTGCGCAGCGGGGAACCGCCCCTCCAGAAGCACGGCAGGATACACCGCGTCATACTCGCCGCAATATAGAATGGCAGTGATCCCGCAGGTTTCCCAGCGGCTTTCCGCCGATCCCTCTGCCTGGCTCCAAAAAGCGGGAACAAGCGCGCTCGCCCCATCCTCCTGCCGCAAAGCAGACCGCAGCGCTTCCAGCTGCCGCCCCGTGACCGGCACGTCGGAGCGCACCGAAACCAGCGGATAGGCTGCCCACAGCCTCCCCGCAAACCAAACAGCGATCCCCCAGGAAACCGCGCATGCCAAAAGCAGCACCGCCTTTCGAATCTTCATCCCGCTGTACGCACACGTGCGCCCTCCTGCAAGCTCTTCGTTGTGGCGGCCACCACCGGCGCACCGGTCGTATAATTCCGCAGGGCCGCCAGCTCGTTGTTGCGCTCCACGACCTCCACATAAACCTTGCGCACGATGTTTTGCAGCCCCAAAATAGTGTTGCGCTCCTCCACCGAATAGACGAAATCCCCGCCGTTATCACTGTGAAGGGCGCTGACCGGCAGGCAGCAGTCATATTCCGTCTCGGAAAGCCGGATTGTGAGTTCCGCTTTTCCCACCTGCCAATCCGACCCGGTCAGCGCAGCGGAAAGCACCACGCCTCCATCCTGCTGAGAAACGGACGAATTGATTTTCACGCTTTCGGACTTTGCTCCCTGCATGACCGTCACCGTAACGCCGGCGGTATCCTGCACCGCGTCCTCGGCCTCCAGCGCAAATCGGATCTGATACCCTCTTTCGGGGTCGGAAATGCTCCCGCCCACCTGGCCGCTGGTCTGCCCCTGCATAAGCTGCAGAGATTCCACGGTACCCGTCTGCGGCGCACAGAAGACGCCCTCCTGCTCGTCCAATTTTTTCAGCGTCTCCACGCTACTTTCCATTTCCCGGATCTGTTCCGCCAGAACCGTGGCACTGGCCGCATTGGCGGCGGCTGTTTCACTGGCGGCTTCCACGCTTTTCTCGTAGGCGTGCCGGGCGTCGTTTCGGGCCTGCTCCGCCTGTTCGGCGGCCTGCGCAGCCGTGCGAGCCGCTTCTTCCCGTTGGCTTTGGACGCTTTCCAGCGCTGCGTCCGCCTCGTTGAGCCGGGCTTCCGCTTCGGCCAGTGCCTCCCGGTTTTGCGTTTCCTCTGCCGTAAGCTGCGTCAGCTCCGCTTCGATCCGGCTGATGATTTCCTCGTCCGGCGATTCTTCCTGCTGCAGCAACTCCCGCTGTGCCTGCTTCTCTGCGATCTCGCGGGCATATTGGGCGGCCTTTTCCTGCCGTTCGTTCAGTTCGCGCTGCAGGGCATCCCGCTCGCTGCCGGCGTTCGCTTCTTTCTCCGCCCAGGCTGCCGCGCTGTTCTCCGCTGCCTGGTAGGCGGCCTGCAGGGCCTGCTGGGCTTTTTCCAGATCATAGCTGTCCGCCGCCACCGGTTTGGTAAGCCGGGCATATTCCGTCTGTTTCTGCGCAAGTTCTGCCTGAAGGCTCCGCAGCTTCTGTTCCACATCCTCCCGGCGGAGGGCCGCTATTTTGTCTCCTTCCTGTACAGCCTCCCCCTCCGAGACAAAAACCGCCTCCACCAGCAGCCCTTCGGGCAGATAGAACAGGCTGCCCGCCGCCCACTGAATGGTTCCTGTCGCCGTTAGGCTCTGGGTGATGGTATTGGGCGCCGGCGTGGAGAGCTGCACCTCTGGCAGCAGCGCGCCGGATGTTCCGCGGGCAAGCAGCGTAAAAGCCAGCATCCACAAAAAGAAAAGCGCGATCTGCCGGGGGCGAATCGAAAACCTGTTTTCCTCCGGGGATACGGCCTGCGGCTGCGCCGGTTCCTGACGAACGGCAGAATCCCTGACGATTTTCACAGAAAATGTCTCCTTCCTTATGCCTTGATGCCTCCGGCCTGGATGCCCAGTTCCAGATAGGGTTGCCCATACAGGAACACCAGCATCGCCGGAATCAGCGAGAGCAGGCTGGCCGCCATGGCGATCCCCAGGTTGTCTGTCACAATATCGTTCATATACATGGAAAGCGGCCAGTTGGATTGGGATTTCAGAAAGAGCAGCGGCTGCTCCACCGCGTTCCACCCTTCGATAAAATTCAGCACCAAGGCGGCAAAGATTCCGGCATATCCCAGCGGAACGCCGATCTTCCAAAAGATCTGCCAGGCCGTTGCGCCGTCCAGCTTGGCCGCCTCGAGGAGTTCATTGGGAACATCCTGAAAGCTGCGGGTCATGATAAAAACCGGGAACGCCGAAAACACCCCTGGCAGGATGACGGACAGCGGCGTATCGTAGATTCCAAGGCGTGTGGCGATCAGGTAGTTGGGTACCATCAGTACCTGAAAGGGCAGCACCATCAGCGCAATGTACCCGAGCAGCAGGAAACGCCTGCCCGCAAAGCGCAGCTTGGCAAACGCCCACGATGCGGGGGCGGCGACCACCAGCTGACCGGCGATCTGTGCAAAGGCCAGCAGGCAGGTGTTCCAGAAGGCCGAAAAAAACTGCGGGGTGTCCAGCAGCAGCTCCGCCAGCGGTTGGAGCGTCGGCCAGGAAGGCAGGATCGTCCACACCGCATACCCGCCGTCTGCTGTGTCCAACAGGGCCGGCCCCAGGGCGGCTGTCAATTCGTCCGACGCCATCAGCGCACCGTCGACGGTAAACCACAGCGGCCAAAGGACGGTGAAGGCCAGCAGGCCAAGGATCAGCACCGGCAAAAGAGGCTCCTTTTTTCTCATTCCTGCCCACCACCCCAAAAGTGATACAGTAGATACACGACGCAGCCAAGCCCCAGCGCCAGCAGCACGGCGGCGGCAGACAGCTTGCCGATGTCCAGCGACAGGAACCAGTTGTTGAAGAGGTGCTGCAGCAGATATATGCTTTCCTGCGGGTAGTTGCCTGCCACCAAGTAGGCCTCCCGAAAGACCTTAAAGGAGTTGACCAGGCTCAGTATGGTGGTCAGCACCACCGTTGGCAGCAGATTGGGCAGCGTGATAAAGACAAAGGTCTGAAAAGGGGTGGCTCCATCCACCGCTGCCGCTTCATACAAGGGCCGGGGGATGGTCTCCAGACCCGCCAGCCACAGCAGCATATCGTACCCGTTGTTTCGCCAAAGGTAGGTGAAAATCAGCACCCAAAAGGCCGCGCTGCTGCCCATAAAGTCCACGGGCCGGCACCCCAGCCCCACCAGCAAGCCGTTGACCAGCCCCTTGCCGGAGAAAAGCGCCCTCCATAACACAACGATGCTGGCAACAGGAATCGCATAGGGGAGCAGGAGGACGCTTTTGAAAAAGACCGCCCGCCGTTTTGCCGCGCCAAGCAGCACCGCACAGAGCAGGCTGACGGCCAGCAGCGCCGGGATGCAGATGCAGAGAAAGCGGCAGGTGTTGCGGACAGCCAGACGGAACGCAGTATTTTGAAAGAGCGCCCGGTAGTTCCCCCACCCGACGGCCCGGCTGCGCAGCGGGTCCATAAAGCTGGCCCGAACCGTTTCGGCCAGTGGGAACAGATAGAACAGGCACAGCCCCAACAGGCTGGGCAGCAGAAAAGGCAGTGCCTGCCAGCTCTCCCTCCGGCGCAGGCCAGTGACCTTTGGCCGTTTCATCGCCTTCACCTCCTTGCCTACACTGTAGCACAGGGAACCTGAAAAAAACCTGAATACCTTTCTGCCAAAACAGCTTTTAGGTCTCATCCAATTGCGCCAAATGGTCGATTGGTTCGATCTGCGCTTTGATTAATTCTGAATAATACTTCCCAGCTTTCTGCAGTTCCTGATGGGAACCGGATTCGACTAATTCGCCATCTTTTAATACCAGAATGAAATCCGCCAATCGAAGGCTGGAGTATCGATGTGTTATAAAAATGGTAATAGACATTTTTGTTTTCAAGTTAAGCCGCTTAATAATGTGCTGCTCTGAAATAGCATCTAACGCCGAAAAAGGTTCATCAAACAGGTACACATCACTTTGCTTAAAAAGGCACCGGGCAATTGCAATTTTTTGCCATTGTCCTTGTGAGAGTTCTGTTCCCCCATTCCACCCCTTTTGGAGTTGGGTTTGTAAGCGGTGTGGTAACCCATCGATCACTTCTGCTGCCCCGGCATCATCAATCACTTTTGAAAGACGGTGAAGATCGTTGGCATTTTCCAAATCACTGATCGTTATATTTTCTTCCGCAGTAAACGGATACTTAATAAAATCTTGAAATATTGCTGATATCCTTTTTCGCAAACCGGCTGTATCAATCTCTTCGATATCTTGTCCGTTGATCAATATGGTTCCTAGTGTTGGCTTATATAACTTCATTAACAGTTTTAGCAGGGTTGTCTTTCCACTGCCGTTTAGGCCGATAAGGGCATAAGTGTGCCGGTCATCCAGGACGAAGCTTACATTCTTCAAGGCATATACATTGGTAGCAGGGTAGGAAAAGTAAACGTGCCGAAATTCTATCGTGCGAATTGGTTCCGTCAATGGCGTTCCGCAGTTTTCGTCTTCCGTCTGCATATCAAATAAATCAAACAGTGATTCCAAATAAAGTGCCTGCTCATAGAAAGTATTCAATTGGGTGCAAAACGAGAAAATGGCGCTTTGTATTTGATCCAAGGAGCTTGTGTACAAGTTGATCGTACCAAGCGTAGCCCGTTGCTTAATCCCCAAAATAATGATCCAAAGCTTAAGCAGCAAAATCACGAAATCATTGGCGGCTTTTTGGGCCGTATCAATTTTGCAAAATTTTTTGCGGTTCATCTGATCTTCACGAAAAAAATCTGTTTGCTGATTCAAAATGCGGCTTTTCAAATACGATAGAGAGCCAAAAAGTTTTAATTCTTTTATATTGTCATTGCGCAGCATGAGATCGCGGAGAACATCGGAATAGCGTTGTTTTTCTACCCGTCCGACCGATATCTTATACCAAAAACTGCTCACATACTTATTGACGAAAAAAAGAGGAATGCTGGCCACCACACTGGCAATTACAATAATGCCATTAAATGAAACAAGTACGCATACCACGCTCGAAAAAGAAATTAAGCATTGCACGATCGAGAAAAAGGTGTTGATTAAGTTTGTACAACGGATCGACGTTTGTTCTGAAGTGAAGCGGATTCGATTATAAGTTGTTTCATTATCATACTGACTCATCGGCAAGTGAACACATTTTTCTAACACCTGTGCGTTCACCAATAAAGATATCCGACCACTCACATCACTTTTTAGTAAGATACTGAGGTTATTCACAACAGACAGCATCATGTTTGTTAAGAAAAGGAAAAACAAAAGCCAGATGATTTTCATTTCAAACGCCTGCTGGCCACACGCTCTTGCCAGGCTATCCAGAAAAGCTCTGGACAGTATCAGGGTTAGAAAAGGGCATACGCCCGCTATTGTGCTAAGGATTCCTAAAAAAGCAATCCCCCCTGGAGCTGCATGAAAAAGTATTTTTAGAGTTCTAAATGTGATGGAAAGCGTCTCTTTAATAGATAACGTACTTTTTTCCATGGATACATTCCTCGATCATTTTTCTGACACCAGAAGGAGGGAAAGCCGGATAGCTTTCCCTCCTTCCGTTGATTGGACGCGATGTAATGATGAATTACGAAACCGCGTTGTGGGCGCCATCGTAGTTGATGGACAGGTTGTACTCGATCGTGGTGTTGCAGGTGCAAGCGCAACCACCGCCAGAATCGCGCTGGCCAGTCCAAACGCTATTGAAGCTGGGCGCAGTCGGGGTAGTTTGCGTGCAAGTGCAGCCGCAGCTGCTCGCCGCATTAACTGCAGTACGACCAAAGATGGGATCTACGACGCTCATAATAGCTCCTCCTCTCTCTTAGAATCTATACAAACAGGCAAAATGCCTATTGTACCGCAGTTACTCAATCACTGCATCTTTTAAGCAGTTGAGCGCTTCTGGATTTTCTTCCATCAGTTCATGGTAGAGAGCCAGATTATTTAGTGCAACTGACCTTGAAGCGCGGCATGCCTCGTTTTTCAGCCCCATATCCAACCCGTTTTCATTGCAAACGCCTGCATAGCATACCCTGCACAGATTGTAAGCCCAACACTTATCGCAGATGTCTTTTGACTGCGCCGCAAATTCCTCAACATACTTTTTCACGATCAGTTCTCGATCAACACCTTCGTCCACATTACCAATCGAAGGGCTGGAGCCGATCCGTTCGCAGGCTTTATATTCTCCGGTTGCCGTGACATACAGTCTTTTCTTTCCTGGCACGCAGCATCCATTTAATCCCCGGCGCAGTGTAGGTTCATCAACGATAATGCGATTGTTGATTTTAACCAAGTCGTCAAAGATCGAATGGTAATATATGTTTCTGGCTTTGTAGGCGTCAAGCCCGTCGGTTTCTGCCTTGCGCTGTTGCCATATCATAAGGGGGTTGCACATACCATGAAGAGCATACTTGGGATTGCCGGTGATTTTGTCGTAATACTCATCCAAGCCAGGACAAGTTCCATACGATGGATAAGTAATATTTACATGGCAGGTTGCCGGAAGCCAGTCCAGCGATTCGAAGTATGCATTTACCTGCTCCAACTTTTCAAATCCAAATGGAGGTGTCAACACAGCGTTTATATTAACCGGCATGTGGGAACCTGCGTAGGCATCCGCCAAAATTCGAAGACCGCCAATGCTGTCTTCAAACGTGGGGGCATCATTTGCGTACACACGATATGCGTCGTGGACAGTGCGTGGGCCGTCGATACTGGCCATAATATATAAGTTCGGAACTTGAGCCAGATAGGTGGCGATTTCGCGTGTCATGAGCGACATATTGGAAGTAAAGCTATAAACAATCTCTTTGTTCCCTCTCTTGGCCTGAGACCTCTCAATCACAGCTTTCATCAGCTTAAAGTTGAGCAATGGCTCGCCGCCGTAGAAAGTAATTGCCAGTTTAGCGCCGCTGTTTTCCAACGCCCAATCAATTGCCTTAAAGGCAATTTCTGTCGGCATCCGCCGATTCCCAAAATCACGGTTCCCTGAGAAATCCTCTGAGTAGACGCAGTATTTGCAGCGGAAATTACATTGCTCCGTCACTTCAAGAATGATTTGTTCAACTTTCTGCTCCGTATCGGTTACACCCGCCGCAATTTCTTTTCCCATGCTCAAAAGCGGCGGTCGCTGGAACAAGCGCTCTGCGTCAATTGTCTGTAGGAGGTTTTTCACTGCATTAGGATCGACTTTTGTCAGTGATATCAAAAATGTTTCGGCGCTCAACGTGGGGTCAAACAATACGCGGAAAATGTAGCTGGTATCATCGTCCAACACAATTACCTTTCCGGTGCCTGTATCATAGTAGTAGTTGTTTCTCTTGGTGGAAAACAGTACTCCTTCACGCAGAGCAGACTGCGTAGTTTTCATATCATAAAGTCGCTGCAATACCGGTCGAAGAGAAAGAGGAACCATTTCTAATTCTACTATCTGCATATTGGCGATTCACATCCTATTCCGTAAATTGCCCTTGTTATAGCACGGATTTCATATCAAAGTGCTCATTCGAGCGAAAACGCGCGTTTCTTTCATCGAAAATCGACGATGCCGACGAGTGATTTCTTGTTCGGTATGTACACAAAAAGTGCTGTGAGAAAACCAAAAGGCTCTCACAGCACTTTTTACAATGATGCGACAAACGGTTGTGGATTCTGCCAATATCACGCCTGTGGGATTGTGACCTGCAGCGTAGCGCCGCCGCCCGGCGTATCCCGGATCGTGATGCTGCCGTGATGCAGCGCCACAAGCTTCTGCGCGATGCTCAGGCCCAGACCCAGGCTGGCATCGCCGGTTTGCGGGTCTGCGCGATAAAACTTTTGGAAAGCCCGTTCCTTATCCGCAATGCCCGGCCCCGTATCGGCCACCGACAGGCAGACCGTTCGCCCCGCCGCCACGGCGGAAAGTTCGATCTGCGTACCGCTGGGGGTGTGCTGAACGGCGTTGGACAACAGAATGGCCATCACCTGCTTCAGCGCGTCCTCGTCTGCCCGAATGGGCGGCAGCGCGCCGTCCGGCAGGCGGAGGGTCAGCCGGTCACCGGCCTTTGCCGCCACCGGCTGCCATGTCTCGTAAACTTCCCAGAGAAAGGCCTCGGTGTCCAGCTTTGCCGGCATGATCTGACGGGCAGCGGTCTCCAGACGGGAAAGGGATAGAAGCTCCTGCACCAGCTGCGCCATCCGGTGCGCTTCTGACAGAATGTTGGCGCGGTATTTTGCCTCCTCGCCGCCGGAAGGCAGCAGTTCGGCGCTGGTGATGATCACTGCCAGCGGGCTTTTCAACTCGTGGCTGGCCGCCGCCAAAAACTCCCGCTCCATCCGCTCGGCCCGCCGGGCGGGCTGCATGGCCCAGCCGGTCAGCGCAAAGGCCAGCGCCCCCAAAGCCAGCACGCCGCCCGCCGCCACCGCTACGTACAACAGTTGCATCCTGCCCCATTCCTGCCGGAAGGTCGCGGCATCCTGAAACAGGTACATCTCGATCCAATTCCCACTGGCCGTGGGGATTGCACAGTATTCCGCAAACCAGAGGGCACTCCCGTCCCGCAGGGTGTATGCCTGCCGGACAACCGTTTTGGCCCACAGGCCGTTCTGCCCATCCACGCTTTGCCGCGCCTCTTCCAGCATTGGTTCGCTGAGAGTGAGCAGCGGTGCGGCATCATCGCCCTGCAGGTAGGGATTCTCGATGGGGGCTCCCTTCTCGAATAAGGCGGGCACCAGGCGGTTTTCCACCGCGCTGCTGTAGATCGCCTTATGGTCGATGGTCTGTGTCTCCAGGATCGGCTGTTCCAGGGCGGAACAGAGGGAGGCGAAGGCCAGCCTATGCTTCTCCTCCAGGGCGTTCTTTCCCTGCCGGGCGGCCACGAAACAGAGGGTAGCCACCACCATGGCGGCAAACAGGATGTTCACCGCTACGATCTTCCACCGCAGAACGTCCAACGGCGCGGCCGGTTCAGCGGCCTTCTTTTTCTTCCACAAGGGCATACCCAACACCTCGAACGGTCCGCAGGCTCATCTTGGAGTGGATCTGGGCCAGCCGCCGGCGGAAAAAGCCGATGTAATTGTCCAGAATGGCCTCCTCCACGTCGGCGTCCGCGCCCCATACGCGGGCAAACAGGGTGGCTCGTGCCAGCGCCTGACCCTTGCTTTTCATAAACAGTTCAATCATAAGGCCCAGCTTTTTGGAGACCGCGATCTCCTCCCGGCCACAGGCCAGCAGCAGCGCCTTGGTGTCGTACACCAGATCCCCGTACCGCAGCACCACCAGCTCCTCGATGGGGGCCTGCCGCCGCAGGTTGGCCCGGACACGGGCCAACAGCTCCCGGCTGTCAAAGGGTTTACCCAGATAGTCGTCGGCGCCGGCATCCAGGCAGGTCACCTTGTTTTCCACGGCGGTCAGCGCCGTCAGCATCACCACCGGCGTCATGATCCCCTTGCGGCGGCTTTCCCGCAGGATGTCCGGCCCGCTTTCGCCGGGGAGCATCCAGTCCACCAGCGCCAGGTCGTAGGCGTTCTGCTGCAGATAGTAAGCGCCTTCCTCCCCGTCGGTGCAGGCTTTCACCGTGTAGCCCTCTTTTTCAAGGATTTCGCACAGCATCCGGTTCAGTTTCCGGTCATCTTCGATCACTAGCAAGTTCATGTATTCTACCTCCCGGGGCATATCTCGCAGGCCGTATCAAAAGCGGCAGATTATTTAATTTATAGCACAAATTCTCCCGGAGCGCAACCAATGCCGGAAAGAGCCGCAGGCGCATTCAGGATTTTTTCAGGTTTTGTGTGGTACAGTGGTATTACCAAAATTGCCAGGGCAGCGGCCGCCTGCGCCGCCGCCCCGTCAGGAGGAATTTGTATGAACCGAATTCGATCACGGCTTGCGCCGCTGGCCGCCCTCATGGCTTTGCTGCTGGCGCTGGCAGGGTGTTCCGCCGCTCCTTCAACCGAGGAGCCGGGAACGGCCTCCCAAACGAAGTACGCCACGGGAAAATACACCCAGACGGAGGTCACCCCCGCGGTGGACAGCGGCTTCGCTCCCGCCAAGCTACAGATGCTGGACGGCGTTCCCACGTTATCGCTGTATAATGACGCCCAAAACACCGCAGCGGCGTTTTCCTGGACGGGGGATGGCTGGGAAACCATCGATCCCTCCACCGTACAAGCCTTTCTGGACGGGCTGGACAAAACGCAGGTGGAAACGCTGACCGCCTGTTACGGCGGCAGCGGCCGGTGGTGGGTGGCCGCCGCCGAGACCGGCGGCGCGTTGACGCTCTACCGCGTCGATTCGCAGGGAAGCGTCCGCACAGTGTTGACGGATACGCCGCCTGCCGGCGGCACCGCGCCCTACATCACCGACTTTGCCGCCGCCCCGGGGTATGCGGTCGTCTGCCTGGCGGACGGCGCAGGAAGCTGTGTTCTGCAGATTGTGGACGGGCAGAGCGGGGATATTTCCGCCACGATCCGTCCCAGCGTTGTGGATTATACCTTTGCGGTATCGGGCAACCGGCTGTATCTGCGCAACCGGAATGCCGGAACGATGGATGTCTATGCGCTTCCTTCCGGTGAAAAGGCCGATTCCTTTGCGATTGTTCCTGAGGCACAGGAGGTGGCCGCCTATGCGGTGGACGGCGAGAACCAGCAGATCGTTTTCCTCACCATGGACGGAGTTTTTCAGGCGGGCTTTGGTTCCTCGGTCAAGCAGGCCATGGTGCAGGAAAAAGGCTTTGTCTACGCCGCACCGCAGACCACCGACTATGAGATTCTCCCGCTGGGGGATGCCGCCTTCCTGGTGTCCTGCCTGCAGAACGGCGCGCCGCTGACTGTCCTGATCCGGTTGGACGCCACCCTGCCCACACAGGCAGCGCAAAGCCTGTATATTTGGGCGCTGGAGGACAGCGATGTCATCCGCAGCGCCGCCGCGGTCTTTGCCAACCAGTACCCGGATTGTGACGTTCAGTTGGAATTTGGCCGCGATGCCACCAGCCAGGCCCTTTCCGACGAGGATATCATCAAGAATCTAAACACCCGTCTGCTGGCCGGTGAAGCGCCCGACGTGCTTTTTCTGGACGGCCTGCCCATCCGTTCGCTGATGGAGAAAGGTGTGCTGGCGTCGCTGGATGGTGTTGTTTCGATGGACGGATACTATGAAAACATCCTGACCGCCTACTCGCTGGACGGCAGGCCCTACGCCTATCCGTCGGTGTTCCGCGTGCCGGTTTTTGTAAGCGGCAGCAGCGAGATCAACGTGGATGACTACACCTCGCTGGCGTCGCTGGCCGCGCTCTATCAGGAGCAAAGCCTGATTTTTAACACCTCCTACGAGGATATTTTTGATTCCTTCTATATTGCCTCCAGCGCCGGGCTCTTCCCGGAGGAGAAGCGCATTGACGAGGACGCGCTGCGCGCATTCCTGCAATCCACCAGAGAGATGATCGATGCCCAGCAGATCACCGCCCAAACCAACGAGTATGTGATGGCCAGCGGCAACGGACAGAGCGTGGCCCAGTCGGAGTTTGCCATGAGCCTGATCAAGGTGGCCGAGGGGAGTTACCCCTGCGGTACCGGCGTTGTAAGCAGCCGTTCCGACGCGCTGAAGCTGTTTTGGAGCTACCCCGCCGTTGCCATCCGGCCGCTGCCCGGCAGCGGCTTTGAGGCCAAAGAGATCGTTTCCATCCCGGCTAACGCCGCCAACCCCACACTGGCAAAAGCTTTTGTCCAAATCATGCTGACAGACCCCGTTGTGCAGTTGAATTCCCTCTACAAGGGCTTCTCGGTACAGCGGGATGTGGAAAACGCCTATCTGGCGCAGACCATCGCGGACGGGGAGCAGACCTACGCCGCCGACCCGCTGACCTGCGATTGGGATTCCCTGATCGAAGAGCTGGGCGCGCCGTCCGTCAGCTCTGCCACGATTTATGATGTAACGCATGAGGCTGCGTTTGACTACTACGGCAACGAGATCGACCTGGACACCGCCGTCCAGCGCATCGAGGAAAACCTGGGACTCTATTTTTCCGAGCAGCAATAAGCAAAGCAGTAGCAGCATCGCCGAATCATTCTACTTGGCATTATAGCGGCGTTGTGTGGATGCTTTTCAAATGGCGATTTTCAAAGTCTTACTGCTATAATTTAATTTCTTTTTTCTTACGTTTACAAACCGTCCGCTGTTTTCTCCTTACCCTTCGGGGTGATAGAAGAAAATGGCCCCGGAAATTTATCAAGGCATTGTTGCATACCAATCCGGTGATTCAACCGCAGCATGGACACTCGTTCAAAAATTCACACCGCTATTGAAGCACTACGCCTTTATTTTACATCGAGAAGATGGTTTTGAGGATTTGCAGTGCTACTTTTTATCATTACTCAAAACTCTATCCCTGGAACGGTTGTCTTCGACGAGTGACGGCGCTATTATAAAATACATTGCGATCTCTATCCGTCACGAGTATATAGAGCAAGCCAAGGCAAAAGCCAAGGAAGGGGTTGTCACTTACATTGATGACCTACTTTTGTCACAATTACCACTGAACTTGTGCGCTCGTGCTAATTTTTTCGCTATTGCTCAACTCAGCGTATGTTTTTCTTTACAATTTACATTCCGAAATACCTCATTGCGTCTGTCCTGCTTCCGTTTACATGTACCTCTAAGTGCAAATGGCTGCCTGTGGCTCGCCCAGTGTGGCCGACATAACCGATGACCTGCCCGGCCTGCACTTGTTGGTCGGTGGTGACACAAATGCTGGAGCAGTGTGCATATAGTGTTTCCAGCCCGCCGCCATGGTCGATTTGGATGTAATAGCCGTAGCTGCCGCCCCAGCTGTCAAGACCGTTGGCAACGGTGACGGTTCCATCTGCGGCGGCGAGGATTGGCGTACCCTCGGCGCAGGCAATGTCGGTGCCGGTATGGGAGCTAACCGCACCGGTGATGGGGTCTACCCGGTGTCCGAATTGCGAGGTAATCGTACCCGCAACGGGGAGCGGCCATTGCAATGTACCGGTCGGGGTGCGGGTGCTGTCGGGAGACATGACCTCTCCCCCGCCCTGTGCAAAACCGCCGAGCAATTCTGCCCACAGTTCCTCATACTGTGGGTCTTGCAGGAGTTGCAGGTAGGTGTCTTGGCGGGCGGTAAAATGATAATCTGCCGCCATTTCGCCCGGCGTTTTGTGGGTAAGACTTATTACTAGGACGGTTTCGGTTATCTCTGTTGTGGTCGCTTTTCCGTTCTTGTCCGTTGTTTCTATAACAGCGGTTTCCGTATGGGTAGCGTAGTCCACCGCGTTCATCGCCCACATAATTTTCCGCAGCTTGTCCACCTGTTCCTCTGTCAGTGCCGCAACGGGCGCGCCTTGTTCGCTGCCCGCCACATACGAAGAAAAGACCGCCAAGACATCCTGCCAGCGAATGTAGTATACATCATCGTTGGAGGTAATGTCTTGGCGGTCGTGCTGTACGGTGTCGGAGATTTCTTCCAGTCTGTCGCGGTATTCTGCCGTCAGGGTGTCTACGGCTTCGCGCACGGTGACGGACGCTGCGTTGGGCGCATCGGCGGCAAAAAAGATGCCGTAAGCCGAGCCGGAAACAAACGCCACAAGGCTGATGACAATAATGATGCTAAGTGCCACGCTGATGCCTACGGCAATGGCCGCAACAAGCCTGTGGAGGCTGGCGAGAAAGTGTCGTATGGCCGAGCGTACCGCTGTAACCGTCCTGCGGGTATTGCTGGCAGCTTTCTGGATAGCAAGCTGTACTTGGCGGATGCGGGTATGCATTTGTGCTTGGGTTGTTACGCTCCGCACAGTTTCATTTCCGGCGGTGCGTAGTTGGCGCTGTCCTTGGGTAACGCCGCGAATATCGCGCGGTGCGGTCTTGGCGGTGACGGCTTTTTCTTTTGCCCGCTGTCGGGGCAAATCCGCCCCACGGCGCGGGCGTTGCGCCGCATCGGGCAGCGTGCCGTGCCCGGTCTGTTTGGGGCTGACACCGCGCTCACCGGCGGCGTGGGCGTAGGCGGCAGCCTCCTTTTGGCGGCGCTGTCGGGCTTGGGTTTCTGCCAATTTCCGCCCCTGATGCCACACAAAAGCTGCCGTTTGTTCCGCCGCCGAATCTGCAAGGTCTGTCGGTTCCTGTTGTCGGGGGTCGGTGTCATTTTCCCGCGCGGTGGTGCGGGATTGTTCTTTTGCTTTTATCCACGCCGTTTTTAGGGCGGCTTTCGGTATTGTCCCCGCCGTACTTTTGGGGGTACGGTCGCGAAGCTTTTGTTTGTTCTCTTTTGGCGTTCTCATAATCTCACCTCGGTTCGGTTATACGCTTTGCCACAACGACCATCCTGCTGTTTTTGCCGGAATCGTCGCAGGTGGACAGCGTAAGCAGCTTGTCCCCATAAGCCGCCGTCACGCCGGTGTCGTACAACGCGGCGTTCTTACAAGCGTCCACATAGGCGAAAAATTCCTGCGGTGTTTCGGCATCGGTACATCGATAATAGGCAAACAGGTCCTCCGCTTCGCCCCGAAATACCGCCATCACGGTATACTCTGCCTGTGCCGTCAGGGTATCAAATTGGATAATTCTGTGCTGCTCCCAAAAGGATTCGCGCTTGTATTGCAGTAAATCCGAGAACATAGTGCCGTCCTTCATGTTGTGTCCATACATAAGGATGTTGTCGGATGGCGTTTGCAGGTCGCAGTTTGCCTGCACATACGGGCAGCCGTGCGTGGAGTCGGCTTTTTCAAAGTTGTGCTTTAAGTAAAAGTCGGGATCCTGCTTTGACTGCATGACCGGGTAGTTGATGTTAGTTCCATCAATCTGTATCCACCCGGCAAGGTCGCTGTTTTGCGTGTACAGCGCCTGATACTGCGGCAAAAAATCATTCCCCGGTGACGCGGCGTCACCGGGGAAATTCTCTGTTAGCGCGGTAAGCTGCCGATACATTCGCGCTTGCGTACAAGAGTCGGCGGCATAGCGGGCAATACCTGCGGTACTTGCAAGAAAAACAGCGGTAAGAGGTAAAATCAGGAAGCGGTAGAATTTCAACATAGGGTGTCCTTTCTCGGAATCGGTTTGCAAAGGAAAAACGGACGATGTATAATACAGATATGTTCAAGGACTGCGGGGTGTTATGATGAATTTGTATCTCAGTGCGGCGGAATACGATTACCACACGCTGCTCAAGGTAGCCGAGATGGCAGGGCTTGCGGGGATCATCGGTTTTCATGAGGCCGGGGACGGCTATTTGGTGACCTTCCCGCAGGAGGAAAATGTTCAGGCTCTGATAGATGACTATAAGGGACGGCTGCGGGATTTGGAAAACAATATTTGGCAGCATTAAAACAGGTATATAAATCGAGATTTGTGGAGTTGCTAAATTCCTATTTTCTTAACGATAACAAACTTGAATTATTTCTTTATTGATTAAAGTTAATAACAATATGTAGAGTTGTTTAAGGAGAATGTACAAATGGAAATCAGAATGTATGAATGTGGTTTTGGGGACTGCTTTAGATTAAGAGAAGCAAATCAAGTTGATTTATATGTTGATTTTGGTATTCACTCTTCTTCTTGGTCTGGAAATGATAAAACAAATAGATTTGATAACATTATTGCCGATATGAATGAAAAAAAAGATTTTCTTTTGACTCATTATCATGATGATCATTTTAATGGGGCTATTTATATGGCTACTACCACTCCACATAGATTTAACAATGTCTATATTTCTGATGTGTGGAACATGCCCGGAAGTGTTTATGTAACTTCATTGACGTTGCTTAGGGGTATTTTTACAAGAAGTGTAATTCTTGGAGAGAACACAATAATTGATTTTCTGGAAACCATTTGCACTAGACGTAGTCGTATTCATTTCATTTCTCGAGGTGTGAAATTTCACAATGATCAGTATATTGCCTTGTGGCCTGAAAAAAAATATGTGGCTAGAAAGGCACAAAGTATGTTTGAAAAACTACAGGTTAAGCTAGGTGAAGCAAATTTAGAAAGAATCGAAAAAATAGCAAATTGCCTCAATGCAATAGTTATTGCTCTGGCAAATGGTAACGATGGTATTATTGAGAACTATGCGGTTCAATTCAATGAATTGCGAGAAGAATATTTGGATGCACAGAGGACTTTTGACGATTTGTATGGTTATAACTATGACAATAACGTTCAATATAGATTAACAAGATTTGGAAACGAGATAAGTATAGTTTTTCAAAATTTTAAAGCCGACAGAAATATCCTTTTTACTGGAGATTTTGGTAAGAAAATGAATTGGTCATTTATTGAAAAGAATCGAGATGGCCTTGTTAAGCTGCATTCTTGTTATGATGTGATTAAGATTCCACATCATGGAACGGATTCGTATTATCATTCTTTTTTAAAAAGAATACAAGCCACATCAGAACTTATGATACCTAACGGATATATAAAGCAACATTGGGATGTGTCTTCAAAATATAATGCGGATTCCATAAAGAAAAAAAATGGCACAGTATGCGCACATAATACAACATGTTCGAAACCTATTTGTCTTAGATGTAGATGTATTTATCCAAATTCATATCGTGATATTTAGAAAGTTTTTAGCTAAAAAATTGGATAAGTGAAATGAATAATTTAAATTATTGTGGGAAGAGACAACTGTGGTTAACTTAAATGAAAAACTAAATTTTCATTTTGATCAATAAATTCGATAGTAGAAATAAATTGATATCTGGTATAGGTAAAGAACTTTACAACTTCCAGTTTGTCGCACAATAGAGGATCGCTTCGGCGGTCCTTTATTTTTATATTGCATGGCTTTACTCCTTTTTCTCGGACGGGTTGGTCGACATCAGTTTATAGAGCTTTGTATCCTTCGGGAAGGAATTGGTGAATGGAACAATGTTGCCCGCGCAGCGAATCAGCCCGCAGCCCGCGGGGACGTTGGTCACATAGCCAAGCTGGTTGTCGGAAATGTTCAGCAGCTTCGCCAGTTCCGCGCGGTCGGTGGCGCTCTGGTTCAGCATCACGAGAAACTCCGAGTTTGCCAGCATCAGGCGGGCGGTGTCGGAGCGCAGCAACTCATCCACATTCTGCGTCAACCCGGTCACAAGTCCGTTGTATTTGCGGATGCGTTTCCACAGCTTGTAGAAAAAATTCGCGCTGTACTCATAGCGGAACAAAATGTAAAACTCATCGCAGAAAATCCACGTTCTGCGCCCCTTTTTCCAGTTCTGAATCACGCGGTTGTAAATCGCATCCAGCGTCACCAACATTCCCAGCGGCATAAGCTGCTCGCCCAATTCGCGGATGTCGTAGGCAATGATCCGCGCCTGTGTGTCCACGTTGGTGTGCCGGGCAAAGGTGTTCAGCGTGCCGGTAATGAACAACTCAGACGACAGCGCCAGCCCCTGCGCTTCGGGTTCCGGCTGCATTTGGAGCAGACGGTAAAAGTCCTGCAGCGTGGGCGGCGTGCCTTGGTAGCCGTTGCGGATGTAGGGCAAATAGACCTGCTCGGTGCAGCGACCGAGGATGGACTTTTCTTTCGCCGTCACCATGCCGTCACCGATGAGCTGCTCAAACAGCGACAGCACAAACTCCGACTTGCTGACGATGGGGTTTCGCTCATCACCGTAGGCGCGGTCCATGTCCAGCGCGTTGATGTGCGTGTCGGACGTGGCTGAGATGCGGATGACCTCGCCGCCGAGGGCTTCGGTCAAATAGCCGAACTCGGACTCCGGGTCGAGGATGAGGATGTCATCCTCGGTAGAGAGTGCAATCTGCACGATTTCTTCCTTGGCGCTCATGCTCTTGCCGGAACCGGACACACCCAAACGAAAACTGTTGCCGTTGAGCAGCAAGCGGCGGTCCGCCACGATCATGTTCTTGCTGACGGCGTTCTGCCCATAGTACAGACCGTTCGGCTGCATGATCTCCTGCGCCCGGAACGGAATCAGCACGGCGGTGCTTTCGGTGGTAAGGGTTCGCAGGGCTTGGATTTTGCGCAGACCATACGGCAGCACCGTGTCCAGTCCGTCCTTCTGCTGCCAGCGCAGCGTGGAAAGCTGACACAGGTGCTTGCGCGCCGTGGAGTAAAGCGTTTCAGTGTCGCTGTCGAGCTGCTCTTTGCTGTCAGCCAGATGCACGAGCGTCACCAGCCCGAACATCATCCGCTGGTCGCGGGTCGTCAGGTCGTCCAGCATCTCCTTGGTTTCCTTGCGCTGGAGTTCCATATCATAGGGAATCGTGGCAGTAAAATTGTTGTTGGCGTTCTGGCGGCGCTGCCAGTTAGCGACGTTCGTTTCCACGCCCAGCAGTGTGCTTTGCAGCTGGCGGGCGGCTTCGTCCGTGGGTACAGGCAGGATGTCGATGGACAGCATCAGATCGCGGTCAAGGTCGCAGAGTTCCGACACAAAGCTGTCCTTGATGTAGCTGGCATAGTCCTGCAAATACAGCACCCTGCCATACCGCGCATCCAGCTTGAAATGGTCGGCGGCAAACTCCATGCTGTCGGGGCAGAACCAATCCTTGAAATGTTGACCGCGTTTGGCGTGTTCGTGAATGTTGAACTCTGCCGCAGCCTGCTCTCCGGCCTTGAAAAAGTCGCGGAAAATGTGCAGGCGCTCGGTCAGCGTCAACTCCTGCGCCACCGAGGAAAGCTGCGCAAGGTGCGTCACCAGATCTGTGCCGACGCGGGCAAAGTAGCTGCGGGCTTCGTCCGCGTTGCGCTTTACCACGCTTACGGTCAGATAACGCTCCCGCACAATGCTGTTGCTGGTGCCGGTGACCTGTGCGGTCAGCATCTGGTTGAATTCGTGGCGGTATTCGTCCAGACCATCATCCTTGTCGGGCAGCAGGACGCTGCGCTCGAACTCAGCCTTGTTGATGCGGCGGTTGTAAATTGTGATTTTTGCCGATGCGCCGGAGTCGAGGGCGTTCAGCAGTTCCGAGTAATCAAGGAACATACTGGTTTTGTCCTCTTTGCTGGCGATGGCGTAGTTGATGTCGGTAAACGACCATGTTTTGGAATACTGGTTGCCGACTTGGAAAATCCCATCCGCAAAGATGCGGCGGATGGGGATGGCGTCCTGTACACTGCGCGGAATACGGAACTTTTCGCGTTCTATCTTCTGCGCTTTTGACAGGGTTTTAATCAAGCGGTTTCCTCGCTGTCATGGGTGTTTTTCTTCATAGGCAAACCTCTCTTTCGCTTTATGCCCGCACGGATGGCGGGCTGCATGGCTTCGTAGTAGTAACTGTCGGACTTGAACACAAGGCGTTTCGGGCAGAGGATTTCAGACTTGAACCACGCCCACAGCACCTGTTCGGCGGTCATGCCGTGGTAGGTGAAAAAGCCGCAGGCGGCAAACGGCGCAGCGCCCAAAATGCACATCCAGCCGATTTCTTCGGTGCCGACATACGGCTGCAAGGCAAAGTAAATGCCTACTGCAACACCGACCGCCAGCACCGAGCAAATAAACTGCCGGGTGTTCAAGCCGAAAAAGATGTTTTCATGGTAGTCGCGGACTTCTTTCGGTATTTTGATTTCGATAAGGCAACACCTCTTTACAATCCCATAATTTCTTTGACGATGCGGTCACAGCCCTTTATCGCCCCGACCAGCACTAGCAGGTTAAATGCCAACTCCCCAACGTAAGTCCATACCGCCGTGACAACGGATGCGCCGGTATCCACGGCGGGCGGGCTGGACGAGATGGCAGAGAAAATAATGCAGGACAAGGCAATCACCACACCCTGCAAGCAGACACCCGCATAACTGCGAATGAAGTTTTTACCCACGCTGCTGGTGGGTTCACCCGCAAAGGTAGACAGCGGTATCGGCGCAATGGCTGCATACATCCACAGGCTGAACATTCTGCCGTAGACCGTGAGGATCATGGTAAAAGATAAAACCGTAATCAGCAGCCCGCCGATCAGCGTAACCGCCCACAGCGGGATGCTATCCCAAAAGCCCACATTGTTGATGGCGTCGATCAACTCCTGCGGCAGCGTCACGCTGCTCATGCCGGAACTGCCCGATTGCGTAATAATGGTGGACACCATGCCCTGCACAATAGAAAACACCGCCAGCATCAATTCCAACCCGTAGGTCACCGCGCCCTTTGCCAGCGCAAAACGGATAAACAGCTTGAGCGCGTGTTCAGGCTTTTTCACTTCCACAAAGCTACCGCAGGTTTTCATAACGCCCACAGCAAAAAACAGCACCAGCAGCCCATAGCCGATCGCCTGCAAAGCGCCGTGAATGCCGGTCATTACGTTCCAGACCTGCCCGCCCTTGAACGTCTGCGGGCTTTCGGTCAGCAGCGACCAGATTTCCTCCAGCTTGTCGTTCCATGTGGAGAGTGCGGCGTTCAGGTTGCTGACGATCCATGACTCACCCACAGGGCATCACCGCCTTCCCTCTTGGAGCAATCCTCACGCGGTAATGAGGTCGAGGATTTCTTTGGCGAACGTAATCACCAGACCGCCCGCCAGCGTCAGGAAACCTTGGCTGCGCTGGCTGGGGTCGTGGCTCTGCAGGGACAGACCGACCTGCACAATGCCCCACCCCAGCAGGATAAGACCCACGGCGCGAATCAGCGAAAAGATGAACGTGGAAAGATTTTCGACCACTACCAGCGGGTCACTGGCGGCAAAGGCGGGCAGCGCAAAAACAATGCCGCACACCATGACGGCGTACAGCGCAAACAAATTGAGAGAAATTTTCACGGATTTTTTGTTATGATTCAGCTTCATGTAGACCTCCGAATTCTTTGTATGGTTGGCTTCATTTCTGCGGCTTCGGCGGGCAGAAAATCGTCCATATCCAGCAGTTCATAGTTTTCGGGCGTGCCGGACAAATCGTCCAGCGCGTTGTCGGCGGCGGTGTAATCGTAGGGTGCGGCGCCGCCGTCCTCGGTGCATCGGATGTTTGGGTGCTTCAGCAGATTGTATTTGTAGTCCACCACCGGGCGCTCCCCTCGGATGAACAAGATGCACTTGCTGTTATCCAACAAGCGCACCTCGTCCGGGGTCATCAAGTCGCGCCCTGATTGCTGGTGATTGATGCTGTAACTGCCGCTGCGCCCTTTGCTTTGGTTATAGCTGGTCGTGGAGATAGTCTCCTTGCCCAGCAGTTCCGAAACATATTTGTGGGTTTCTTTCTCGGTGCCGCCGAGATAGAGAAACTCGTCACATAAGCCCACCAGCGACTCCCAATCATCCTTGTACATAGCCTTTAACTGTGCCATGTTCTGCACGATGATGGAGCAGAAAATTGCGCGGGAACGCATGGTGGCCAACGCCGACAAAAAGGTATCTTTTGGCAAGGAAATATTGGCGTACTCGTCCATAAGGCAATGCACAGGCACAGGCAAACGACCTTTGTGTATGCGGTCGGCTTGGCGATACAGCGTTTGGATGAGTTGTGTGTAAATCATGCCGACCAGATAATTGAGCGACTTATCCGAGTCCGGTATGCAGCAGAACAGCGCAATTTTGCGCTCGCCCAATTCCTGCAAGTGCAGTTCGTCTGTCATCGTCAGCTTGGCGATGGACGGCAGATTGAACGCGGCAAGGCGCACACCCACGCTGACCAAAATGGACTTGGCGGTCTTGCCAGCCGCTTGTTTGAAAATGCGGTACTGCTTACAAGCGATGCTGTCGGGTTCGCGCATTTCCAAGCGCTCGAACAGGATGTCCAGCGGGGATTGGTAGTTGTCGTCATCCTCGTGGACTTCAGCAGCGGAGATCATCTCCATCACCATCGAGAAGTTTTGTTCTTCGGGCGGGGCCTCGTGCAGCAGGTACAGCATAAGGGCTTGGAGAAGGGCAGTTTCGGACTTTTCCCAGAAGGGGTCGCTGCTTTTTGAATGTGATGGCGTGGTGTTTTGAATCAGATTTTCAATCAAGGTCAGCACTTCACGGTCATCATGAACATACACAAACGGGTTATAACAGAACGATGCAGCGGGATTTATAAGGTCAAAAACGATAACCTCATATCCCTTCTGCTTCAACAAATTCCCGGTCTTACGCAAAATTTCGGACTTAGGATCTGTAATTACCATAGAACAGGCACATTCCAGCACGTTGGGTACGCCATAGGTGCGGGTCTTGCCTGCACCGGAGCCGCCGACAATGAGGATGTTCGTGTTATGCCTGTGTTTGTAGCCATCTATCCCAATGTGAAAGTGTTGCGTCAGCAGCAGATTCGGCCCTCGCCTGTCCATGTAGAACTTGTTCAAGCGGAACACATCGCCCCACGCCGCCGAGCCATGCTCCGCACCGGGGCGGGTGTTCTTCTGGTCGGTAACTGCCACGATAACCACCACCGCGTAAATCACCGTAAACACCAGCAAAAAGCGCAGGCTGTCTCTGCTCCAAGACAGATCAAACGGCTCTGCCAGTGCGCTGTTCAGCGCATCCAACAGAGCCGTTATTTCCATTCCCGGCTGCCAGCGGCAAGCCACCGCCAGTGCCGCCCACCACACGAGGGGCAGCGGCAGCAGCCAAACCCACCAAGGGTTCTTTCTTCCCGGCGTGGTGGGCTACCTTTCTTCGCCGCGATAGGGCGGGCGTTTTGTTCGCTCGGCATTCCATGCCTGACGTTTTCTCCACAACTTCGGCAAAACTACGGAAAAGTCCCGCGGCATACGTTCCGCCTTGATTTGCGGCAGATTTGCAAACAAATCGCTTTGCAGTGTTTCCCATGCCACTTTGTCGGGCATGTTTTGGGCATAGAATTTGTTGTAGCTGTATGCCAAGTCACTGACTTCAATGTAATGCTTAACTTCCGTCCGCAGCATTTGCCGTTCCCATTCGGTTTCCGGCGCACGACACGGCGCAAGCTGCTCCTGCATGATTGCCTGATGTAAATCGGCAGACGATTTCAGCAGAGTTGGATACTTTCGGTGCAGTTCAGCAGTGACACCCGCTTTCTCAAAATAGATGCGCAGCTTCTGCCCCGCGTAGGCATACCACGCCACATTCCCGCATCCCATCCACTCAGTATCTCGGAACGGAATGTTGAGCGCCGCAAGGTTATCGGGGTCAATCATCGCCTGCCGATAAGCATCGTACCCCTGCATAATCAGCCAGTTACGGAAATCGGTAAATCTGTCATCCGAACTGCCGTCATTGATGATGCAGGCTGCCGCGACCATTTTAGGAAAGTTGGCTTTATTGCGATAGCTTTGCCATACGCAATCAAAGCCGAGCAGTTCATCCTGCGGCAATTTCATGAGTTCCGTGTAAAGGAACTGTTTCACGGACGCTTCATCCTGCATATCCGCTTTGGCGCGGACTCGGTCAATGATCGACCAGAATTTTTTCCATGTCATAGCCAGATTCACCAGATAAACAGCGGCGTGTGGGCGTGCAGCAGTCGGGTCAGCGCGTCATCCACGGCATCAGTGTAGCCGCCCTCTGCCAAGCGTTGGGTGCGCAGTTGGTTGAGGGCTGCTTTTGCCAGCCGATACTCTGCTGCCGACATCGTCAGCTTACCTCCTGCGGGTAAATCGTTCACCCGCAGGATGAGCCGTCCGGTCACCTCGGTGCTGCCGCCGTTGGCACGCTGGCCGTAGTAGACATCACCCAGCGCCCGGAGCAGGATGCTTTTGTTGGCACGGTCAAGTTTAACTTTACGTTCTGTCATTGTTTTTCACCATCCTTTGCTCACAGCATATCATAGAACTGCCGCAATAGCTATCCGTCATTTGAAAACAAACGGAAAACAATCAGCCGCGCTCCTGCTGGCGAGATTGCTTCTTGGCAGACGGCACGGCAACAGCGTATTCTGCGGCGAGCAGTTCGCGGGTCTGTACAGCCAGCGTGCGGCCAAGCCGCCGCAGAAGCCCGCCGCCAACGGCGTTCACATCAGACAAAAAGCCTTTCTGCTGTACGGCATCCAGTTTGCCGTACAGCGCAACCACACGGTCAAAGTTGAACGCGGCAGTATCCAGGCCATATCGGTGCGCGACCATGTACGCGGCGCAGTAGCTGGGTGCAGCGTAGGCTTGGCGGTTATAGGTATAGTCCTTGTGAAAGTCAGCCTGCGCACATTCCCGGATAATGGCGCACAGCGTTGTTCCCGCGTCCATGCCGTTGCGGACATAAATCGTGCGGTTCTTGGGAACATACTGCGCTTGGATGCCGTCCGGCAGACTGTCCGAGATCTGAATCGCCACTGGGCTGCTCTCAATGGTCGCGGCGATCAGTTCATCCACTTGGTATTCGGCGGGCGGCGGTATCGGTCTGCCGCGCGTCTGTGTAATGTCGAACACCTTGCCGATATTATACCCGGAAGCCTTTCGGCCGTTATTCTCGTACACCTGCCCCACAATGGCCGTGTAGCCTTCCTCGCCGGTACGGATATGCCTTCCGGCATCCTTCCATTGCTGGAATGTGCGGGCGTCCGTGATGTCGGCGTTCTGGCCGGAGAGCAAAAGCTGGTTCGGCAGCGAGTTGCGGCATTGCGACATGAAGTTGAGAAATTCCTGCAAGGCCGGGGCATCTGCCAGTACCTCACCCATGCGGGCATCCACCTGCGCCCAAACCGCTTCACGCTCGGTTTTCTTCATGGCAGCGTAATCTTCCTTAGAATACTGCGGTTCTGACGGTGCGGCGTTGTTGAGATATTTATTCAAGTCCATTTACAGTGTTTTCTCCTTTCGCTTGATTTTTACGGGCATCTTCGGCATACGGTCTTTCGGCGGCTCGACCTTTCGGCGCAGATAGGCGGTGATGTCGCTGAGTTCCATGCGCACGCTGGGGCGTTCACCCTTGGCCCGAAGCTGATCGGCGCGCGGCGACAGCGAGTTTGCAAAAGATTTGCTGCTGTCGGAGAAAGGCTCGGACGGACTGGCGTTCTCCGAGCCCTGCGGAAAACCCATGTTGAACTGTTCCTCGTCTGCGCCGATCTCAAAATCCACCGCGCCGTCCTCGGTCTGGACGCGCTCGGTTTCGGGGGCGGGTTCACCACGCTCCTGCTGCACAGTGTCGATAAGTTCTGCCGTGCCGGTGTCCACAATAGCCAGTTGCAGCTTATCGATGATGCGGTTGGCTTTGGAGGCATCATCCTGTAAAATGGCGATCTCAATGTGGTCGGGGTCCATCTTGTCACGGATGGGGCAAAACAGCAGCCCATGCGCTTTGGCGGCGCGGGCAAAATCGTGCATACGGTCTTTGTCTACCGTGAAAAATTTCAGCGGCTTCTGCTCTTTCAGCAAACGAATTAGGTGCGTTTTGCCGTGGGTCTTTTTGCTGTCGTGCAGCACTGCCTGTGCGAAAATGAAGAAGTTTTTCGCAGCGGTGCCGGAGATGCGCAGGGCAAACTCTGCACCCTCCAGCGAGTAGCGGACGACCTGGTCTGCGGGTTCAGAGCCGTAATTCATCTGGCATCACCGGCCTTTTCTTTGGGCGAGGGCAAGCGGCTGAACGAGTCCACACCGGGGATGAGGGCAAGGCTGCGCCCGCAGTCCCAATCTACATGGATTTGCCCAGCGTCGTCGATACATTCCACCGTGCCCATAGAACCGGGCGGCACGGGAAATTCATCTTCCATACAGCTGAGTTGCAGCCGGGTACCGGGCGGATACTTACGGCGCAGGTGTTCAACATATGCTTTGTTTGAATAATTCATATACATCCTTCTTTCTTGAATTATTTGGATTCAATTCCAAAAAGTGCGTGACATTTTACACTTTTTGGCGTATACTATCATTAAAAGTTGCGGAGGGTTTATTATGCGGATTACCAGAACTGAATACCTGAATAAACTGATTGCGTTTAAGGACAAGCAACTCATCAAAGTCGTAACAGGTATCCGCCGCTGCGGAAAGTCTGTTTTGATGGAAATGTACCAAGATTGGCTGCTGCAGAATGGCGTCGAACAAGACCAAATTATTGCCATCAATTTTGAGGATATGGATTTTGAGGAACTTACCGACTATAAAAAACTGTACGCTTACCTGAAAGACCGTCTTGTTCCCGAAAAGATGACTTACATTTTTCTGGATGAGATACAGCACGTCACGGATTTTCCTAAAGTGATCGACAGCTTGTATATCAAGAAAAATGTAGATATATACGTCACAGGTTCCAATGCCTATATGCTGTCCAGTGAAATAGCCACCCTTATTTCCGGGCGCTATGTGCAAATCGAAATGCTGCCGCTTTCTTTTAAGGAATATATGCAGAGTACCGGCAGTATGGAAGATCGCGGAATAAAATATACCGAATATCTGGAAAACAGTTCCTTTCCCTATGCGCTGGAACTTAAGGGGCATCCGAACGAGATTCGGGATTACTTGGATGGCATTTTCAACACGATTGTCGTAAAAGACATTTTGACACGAAGAAAGATCCTCGATCCGTTGATGTTGAAAAGTGTGCTGCGCTATGTTTTTGACAACATCGGCAGTCCGCTTTCCTCCAAGAAAATCGCAGACACCCTGACATCCGAAGGACGAAAAGTTGATGTAAAGACCGTCGAACGCTATCTTGATGCGCTGATCGAAAGCTACATTATCTATCCCGCACAGCGGTATAATGTCAAGGGTAAGCAGTATCTGAAAACTTTGGGAAAATACTATGTCGTAGATATCGGTATGCGATTTATGCTGCTTGGCAAACGCAATACAGACGCAGGTCATATTCTGGAAAATGTGATTTATCTGGAACTGCTGCGGCGCGGCTATGATGTGTATGTCGGAAAGGTCGATTCTTTTGAGGTCGATTTTGTGGCAATGAACGGCAACAGTACCTTCTATTACCAAGTGGCACTTTCCGTTCGTGATGCGGACACCCTGCAACGGGAGCTGCGACCCTTACTGTCCATCCGCGACCACTACCCCAAATATATTCTTACGATGGACGATGATCCGGAGGAACAGTATGACGGCATTCGCCGCATCAATGCGCGGGATTGGCTGCTGGGTCTTACAGATTAACGTGTTGTAATATCGGGGCGGCGGTCACGCGCGCGTTCCTGTTCGCGCTGTTGCTGCGCGGCGCGGTCACGGCGGGCTTCGGTGAGGTGTTGCTGCACTTCTAGGGAGTGTTCTGCGATTTTGCGGCAGAGCCGTTCCTCTTGGCGAAGCTGTTTTAGGGCTGTGTGGACCGATTCACGCTGCGATTGTACATCATCGGTTTTGGGTAGTTGCTTACGCTTTGTCTGCAACTGCCCAATTTCTGTTTGCAGGGCTTTTCGGTGAGTTTCCAGCTGTGCCAGCGTGTCAATGCTGTTCTTAGATAGAAACTCCATCTGCCGGATTCTCTGATCCAGCTTGTAGGCATCCTGCCGCACGGCATAGCTGGGGCGGCGCGGCTTGCGGCGGAGCGCACCCAACTCGTACAGGTAACGATAATACAGCGCCCGCAGCCCGGTCAGCTTGCGATGGAGCTTCTTCCCGCTGTGAAGACGGCCATATTGGATTATTGGTGGATTTTCCACATAAGGGTGGTAGCTTTGTGGATACAGGATGCGCGTCTGGATGGCTTCTGGCGTGTACCGCTTGCCCAGCGTTTTGAAGCGAACAAAGCGCTCTTTTCCGGGCGGACGCAAAACAGGATGCTTGCGCCCCATGCGGACTTCATAGCCTTTGCGGTCCAGCACAGTAAGAAATTGCCGCCATGTAAGGCTTTGTTGAATTGCTTCGTCCACATCCTGCCGGATGGCAGTGCGCCATGTGGGTTGGTTGTTTTCCTCAGCCCTCCACTTTTCATATTGCCGCTTTCCTCGCAGCGATTCCGGTGTTTCAATGATGGAAAGCCCATACTTTTGGCAGAGCGCGTCTGAAAGTGCGCGTACCTCAGTGTAATAGCTTTTGCTGTTGCTGTGGTACTTTTTCCCATCCTCCAAGCTGACGGCGCTCCATACAATGTGGTTGTGGTAATGCTTAGTGTTCAAATGCGTTGTCACAATTGCTTGGTATTTCCCATGCAATAGCTGCTCAGCAAACTCGACACCGATCTGGTGCGCCAGTTCTGGAGTCACCTCCCCTTCTGCAAAACTCTGGACAAGATGGTATCCCTGCACACCGGTTTCTTTGTGCCAGCGAAGCGTATTCAATCGCATATCTTCAAAGGCGCTGGTGGTTGTGCAGCCCAGTCCTGTTTCAAAACAGGCTGATTCGGTTTTATCCCGGTTTGCCGCATAGTCCACAGCTTCTTCCAGTGATTTCGGTGTCGTTTTTGCTTTGTTTTGTACATAGTCCACTGTGCGATCAAGGCGGCGCACAGGGATCACGGATGTGTAAGCCATTTTTCATAGTGACTCCTTTACCAGTTTTCTTTTACTTCCCGCCAGACCTCTTGGGTCAGCCGGGTCATTTCATCCACACTCCCCTGCCCTGCTGTTCCGGTACTGTTGGCACGGTGGGCAAGCTGATTTGCATTGTTGCACAGCCCTGCCACCTTGCGGAGCAGATCGGCATGGTGCGTGCAGGGGCGCGGATGGATTTCTTTGCCTGCAATGAGCGTGCGCAGGTATTCCTCTCGGTTCAGACTGCTGGCCGCAACCTGCCGATTCAAGAATGATAATTCATTCTCATCGACATGGAATGAGACAACAAATCTGCGTTTACGCACGGCAGGGGTTTGGGGCATCCCCAAAATGTGCGTCTGGTCGACCAGACGCTATGCTAGCAAAACACGACACCCCGCAAAACGGTTCATGACACAAGGTCGTCGCCCTCCGAAACGGCTTTCTTCAAACCGTCCAAGGTCGTTACAATGCGGTTATACTTCTGTGCCAAACCGATCTGCGCGTTGGTGGTAGCATCCTGATTGCGGCTGCAGACCACCAGCATCGGGCAGCGCAGCAGCTTATCCCGCACAATGGCGCTGTATTCGCTGCGTTCCACGGCATCTTCCAGCACCAGATACTGGCTGTCCTGCAATTTGGGGCATACCGGCAGGTAACCCAGCAGGTAGACTTCACGGCAATAATTGCGGAGATGTTTGGAGGTTGCGCCCTCACTGGCGCAGATAAAAGCCCAAGGTCGTTTCATATCGGTTCAATCCTTTCTCATTTCGGGAGTGAATCAGATTTGATTCACTATTTTCAAGTTGGCGGTCAAAAGTGAATCAGTTCTGATTCACTTCGGATTCAAGGGCAGTTTTCAGCCGTTCAGTGCTGCGCTGGAAGTAGGCGTCCGACATTTCAATGCCGACAGCCTCATAGCCCTCCTGCACAGCGGCCAGCACGGTGGTGCCTGCCCCGGCAAAGGGGTCAAGGATGCGCCCGCCCGGCTCGCAGATCTGCACCACATCCCGCATAAGCTGCAAGGGCTTTTCGGTCACATGGATGCGGTTCTGGGGATTCGGGTAACGGAACACGCCCGGCAGACACCCAACATTTCTCTCAAGCGGCATCTTTCCGTTCGACCCCCACACAATGTACTCGGACTGCTGACGAAAGCGTCCTTTCTGCGGGCGGCTGGCGACTTTATCCCACACCGCTACGCCGCGCCAGGTCCAGCCTGCCCACTGCAAAGCCAGCGTCATGGCGGGCAGCTGCCGCCAATCGATGAACAGGCAGACAGGCGCGCCGGGTTTGGCAATGCGGCGGGCATCCTGCAGCCATGCCGCCGTCCAGAACATCCAACTCAGCTGATCCATTTGGTCAGAATCGAAGTCAGGCAGCGCTTTGTCCTTGCTCATGCTGCTGTACTTTTCGCTGGTGCTGCGGTTCTTGGTGGTCTGGCTGCTGCCGCCGCTGGCATAGGGCGGGTCGGTGATGATGGCATCGAAGCTGTTCGGCACAAACTGGCGGAGGATCTGCAAAGAATCCCCGTGCAGGATCGACCAGCGGTCACCGCCGCAGTGTTCGGGCATCCGGAAATCAGGGGTGAGAATATTGAGCGTTTCGGGAGTGTTCGTCAAAGGCATCCTTCTTTCTTATCGTTCAAAATCATGGGTACAGGCTTCTTTCGGGGGTGGTGTGCGGCTGGCTGTCTGCACAGAAACACGGTCATCTTCGAGTACAAAGCAGTCCTGCGTCCTGTTGTCGAGCTTGGTGCCGGGCAGAACAACGGCATTGCCGCGGCAAACTACATTGCCGGAGATTTCGCCATATACACGGGCGCTGCCGTCAATGATCGGTGCGCACAAGGTTTGCCCATCCTGCCGAATCACGGCATACCCGCAGACACAGCTTTTTCCCGTAATGGCCCCGCCGCAGACGATGGCATCATCCTGCACAGTGGCATCCCCCATTACGGTGGCGTTCTTGCCGACATAGGCATTACCTCTTGCAACGGCGTGATCTGTAAGGACTGCATCCCCGCAGACAACTGCATTTTCACAGGCGATGGCATCCGCTGAAATCCACGCGCGACCCTCTTGGTCTAGGTTATCGTAGCTTTCCACATAGCCGCCGAGCATCCCTTTGAGGACATCCTCGGTCAAGTCCATCACCGCGCGGATACGGTGCAGCTTCGGGTTGTCGGGATGGGCAATGTCGGTGATCTCATATTTCTTCATCTGGCATCACCCCGGTCACGCTTGGGCGTAGGGCTGGGCGACAGTTCGGTTTCCACATACTCGGAAACGATGTTGAGTGCTTCGGAGTAGCTTTGACTTGCCGTGACCCTGTCGCACATTTCCTTGGCCTTGTCGCTCTGCCCCGCATTTTTCAGCAGGCGCGAGGCTCGACCCATGATGGCGAAAATGTTGCCGTCCTGCCCAATCAGCGGCATTTTAGGCTTCTTCGGGCGGTTCAGCAGTTTTTTGAACTCGGTCACATCCGGCACATCGCGTTTCAGTTCAAAATCGTGATCCTGCCAGAAATGGACATACAGCTTGCCGTCCTCAACCTCGATTTCGCGTTGCTCAAAGCCCTCGCCCCAGCCATCGCTGTACTGACCGGAAATGTAGTCGCAGAGAGCCGCCTGCTCACCATCAAGCAGAGGTTCTTTCAGCTCCACGGTCAGACAGCCGCAGAGCTTGTTGCCATGCACCTCGACGGACGGGATGGCCGTGACTACCTTGCCGCGAACCGAATCGTCCTCGTGATAATACTGCATGAGGTCGCCGCCAAAGTCGCGGGTATCATTTTCGACGGCATCGCGGATGGCTGTCTCGTATTCCAGCAGTTCATGCCCGTCCTGCGGGTAGCCCTCGTACTCGTCATAGAACTCGTCCTCATAGTCAGGTTCATTCGGGAAAAAGTCAGCAGTCAGCGGAGAATAAAATTTCATCTGCAAATCATGTCACCTCTTTCCACCGCACAGGTCGTGGTCGATCTGTGCAGCATAGTAGTTTTCTATCGTCAGCGGCGCATTGTAGAGCGCCGCCAGTAAGTATTGCTTGATGTTTCGGATGCGGGGCGGGTTGTCCTTGAGGCAATCCAGAACATACTGGATGTGTTCCGCGTTCAGCTTGAGAAATCTGGATTTTACTACTTCTGCAGGCATTTCCTCACCCGAAATGCGGATAGCCGCCCGTTTGGAACAAACCACATCCAGCATCAACTCCACCAGTTCATCCAATCGCATCGTATCCATCGGGTTATTCTGCGCCAAAATCGGATACTCGATATTTTTCAGCAGTAGGGCGCGGTACTCTGTCCGCTGGCCCGCCGCGCGGATAGGATTCGATACGTTATTTGTTTCTTCTTTCTTTATTTCTTTAGTATTTAATTGTACAGGATTTTCCTGTACAGGATTTTCCTGTACAGGTTTTTCCCGTTTAGGCTCTGTCTGTTTTGGTTGGGCACAGCTAGGCTCGTCCTGTTCCGGGGGCTGCGGCTGCTCTAAAACCGTGTACTCCATACCGCGCATCTGACCGTTCTTGTCGCGGATGCGGCGGCGGATAATATACCCCGCCG